>Ga0078972_1000731_pt2 | contig 97102 bp, 92 predicted proteins | sample YelNatPaOPGAMG01_FD_67568 | JGI IMG/M metagenome (GOLD analysis project Ga0078972, IMG submission 67568) | Hot spring thermophilic microbial communities from Obsidian Pool, Yellowstone National Park, USA - OP-RAMG-01 (SPADES assembly) (version 2) | ecosystem: Environmental > Aquatic > Thermal... | reverse complement strand
ATTGGGCCGGCCGGGGCCTGCGAGTGGTCGGCCTGGACGCCGGCGGCGACACACCCCTCGACGACCTGGACGGCACCGACCCGCTGGTGGTGGTCGTCGGCTCGGAAGGCAAAGGGCTGTCGCGTCTGGTGCGGCAGAACTGCGACCAGGTGGTGTCGATTCCCATGGCGGGTGACACCGAATCGCTGAACGCCTCGGTGGCGGCCGGGGTGGTGCTCGCCGAGATCGCGCGCCAGCGCAGGCATTAATTGACAACTCGCCTCGCCGCTGCACTGCTGGGGCTCGGGCTCGGGCTGCTTGTGGCGTCGCCGGCTTCGGCACAACCGGGCGGCTTCGACCTGCAGGCCCACCGCGGCGGCCGCGGCGAGACCACCGAGGAGTCCCTGCGAGGTTTGGCCAAGGCGATCGAAATCGGCGTCACCACAATCGAATTCGATGTGGAAATCACCGAGGACGGTCAGCCGGTGGTGTGGCACGACCCGACGATCGAGCCCGAGAAGTGCGCCGACACCGCGCCCGCTTTTCCGGGTGACCCCGACTATCCCTATGTCGGCAAGCTGGTGCACGACCTGACGCTCGCGCAGCTCCGCAGCCTGGACTGCGGCCGTCGGCTCGAGGAGTTCCCCCGCGCGGAGGTGGTGCCGGGTAACAAGATCGCGGTCCTGCCGGAGGTCTTCGCGCTCGCCGACTCCTATCGCGCCGACGTGCGCTACAACATCGAGACCAAGGTGGCGGCCGACAAACCCGCGGAATCGGCCGACCCCCGGCAGTTCGTCGACGTGATCCTGGCCGCGGTCAGGGCCGCAGGTAAGACCGACCGTGTCGAGATCGAGAGCTTCGACTGGCGGACGCTGCCCCTGGTGCGCCGGGCCGAGCCGTCGATCCCGTTGGTGGCGTTGTGGGACGAGACGACATGGGTACGGGGTTCGCCCTGGCTGGCCGGTGTCGACCCCGCCGTGGTCGGTGACCCGGTCGCCGGGGCCGCGACGATCGGTGCCGACATCGCCTCACCCGACTATGCGATGGTCGACAGAGCCTTCGTCGACCGCGCACATTGGTTGGGGCTCAAGGTGATTCCGTGGACGGTCAACGCTGCCGCCGCCATGCGCGAGCAGATCGCCGACGGCGTCGACGGGCTGATCACCGACTACCCGACGCTGCTGCGCGGCGTGCTGGCCGAACTCGGGATGCCGCTGCCGCCGGCTTACCACCGGGGCTAGAACCCCAGCAGCCGCGCGCTCGCCCACAGCGCCAGCACCGCCGCCACCAGGCTCACCGGCACGGTGCACAACCCGAGCCGGGTGTACTCCCCGCCGCCGAACTCGATATCGTGGCGGCGTAACACGCTGCGCCACAACAGATTGGAGAGCGATCCGACATAGGTGAGGTTCGGCCCGATGTTGACGCCGAGCAGTACCGCGAGGACGGCGAGCGGCCCGGCCGGCGCGACCAGCGGCAACAACACCAGCGTGGCGGGCAGGTTGTTGACGATGTTGGCCAGCACCGCGGCCACCGCGGCGGTGGCCAGCAGCGCCGGCAGGCCCGAGCCGGACGGCAGCACCTTCGACATGGCGGTGTCCATGCCGTTGAGCATGACCGCGTGCACGACCACGCCGAGTGCCAGCACGAACACCAGGAACGACACGCTCGCCGAGCCCACGATCTCCGCCACCGAGGTGTGCCCGCGGCGCAGGCTGCGCACCGCCAGCACCGCGGCGCCGGCCGCCGCCACCCAGGCCGGGGCCACCCCGACGGACTGGCCGACCGCGAACCCGGCCAGCGTCAGTCCGACCACCACCAGGACGAAAACCGGTGGGCGCGGAGCGGGTTCCCGCTCCTCGGGATGGGGGGTGACCCGCAGGTCCGCGGCGAAGAACCAGCGGAAGATCGCGTACACCACGGCGATGGTGACCAGCCACGGCAACGCCATCACCAGGGTGAACCTGGTGAACGAGATGCCCGCCAGGTGAAATGCCAACAGGTTGGTCAGGTTCGACACCGGAAGCAGCAGCGACGCGGCGTTCGCCAGGGACGCGGTGGCGTAGGCGTACGGGCGCACCGGCGTGCGCAGCAGCCGCACGCTGGCCAGCACCACCGGGGTCAACAACACCACGGTGGCGTCCAGGCTCAACACGGCGGTGATGGCGGACGCGATGACGAAGACCTGGCGCAGCAATCCGTGCGAACCGACGCGCACCCGCGCGATGGCCGCACCGGCGGCCTCGAACAGGCCCTCGTCGTCGCAGAGTTTGGCCAGCACCAGCACCGCGCCAAGAAATGCCACCACACCGGACAGGTCGACGACCTGGGCCGACGCCTGGCGCACGGAGATCGCGCCGACCGCCACCAGGATGACGGCCGCCGGAACCGCCGCGAGGGCCTCCGGCAGACCCTTCGGGCGCATCACGGCGAACCCGAGGACAACAGCAAGCAGCAATAGCGCCAGGACCAGTGTCACAGTGCGATTCGCTTCACATCCAGGGGTTCTCGCGTCGCCACACCGTCGGCAGGTGCAGCGTGACGCCGTCCCGTGCGGCCAGTTCGTCGAGAACGCGGAGGGACACGTCCAAGTCGTCTCCCGCATAGGGCAGGGCCCGCAACGGCTTGGACAACGGGCGGAAGAAGTCGTCCCAATGGACCAGGACCACCCGGCGCGCTCCCACCGCACGCACGGTCTCGGTCCAGTAGTCGACCAGGTAGGACCGCGGCTGCAGGCCGAGCTGGCCGACGCTGAGGTAGACCGCTCCGGTGTCTGGGGCCCGGTGACCCGCCAGCGCGCCCTCGACGAAACCGGCGCTGCCCTGGATCAGCAGCCGCCGCCCCGTCGGCAGGTGGTGTACCAGCACCGACCACGCCTCCCCGCAGCGGTAGGCCGACGCCCGCACCGGCGGAATCAGCGGTTCGGCGATCACCCCGGGGAACCGGTCGGGCGGGCAGTGCCGCGACTCGATCAGCGTGACGTCATAGGCGCCCAACCGGATCGGCTCGCCGCCGGCGGGGACGACCAGCCGGTCGGGGGACAGGCCGTACCCGCGCCCGACGTTGGCCGCCGACTCGCCGCCGACCAGCTGGGCGCCGGTGCGGTCGGCGACCAGTGCGGAGTCCAGGACGTGGTCGATGTGGGTGTGGACCGCGATCACCGCCGCGAGCCGGGACACCCTGGCGCGGGCGAGGCAGCCGTCGACGCGGGCCGGTGACGGCGCCACTTTCCCGAGGCCGACCCGCACCAGGCCGGGGCGGGAGAAGTAGCCGTCGGTCAGCAGCGCGGACGACCCGTCGTCGACCAGCAGTGTCGAGACCCCCAGCCACGTCACCGAGAGCCCGGATTCGGCGGCGGGCACGTCGAATCGGTCCGCATACCGGGTGATATCGGGCCGGCCGAGTCGGAGCCGCATCAGCAGAACGCCCTGATGTCGGCGCCGGCGGCCCTCAGCCGGTCCCGCACCGCCGTCGCGATCTGCACCGCGCCGGGCGAATCTCCGTGCACGCAAACCGATTCCACCTCGACGGCGATCTGGGCGCCGTCGATGGCGGTGACCTGCCCCGAGGCGACCATGGTCGCCACACGCTCGGCGATCGCCGCCGGGTCGTCGAGTACGGCACCGCGTTCCCGACGGGAGACCAGGCGGCCGTCCGGATGGTAGGCGCGGTCGGCGAACGCCTCGGCGACCGTGCGCAGGCCCAGGCGGGCCGCCTCGTCGAAGAACGCCGAACCCGCCATGCCCAGCACCGGCAGCCCGGCGTCCACCAGGTGTACCGCCGCCGCGACGGCGGCGGCCTGCTCACGGTTGGCCACGATCGCGTTGTACAGGGCGCCATGGGGTTTGACGTAGGACACCGTCGAACCGCACGCCCGGGCGATCGCCTGCAACGCGCCGATCTGGTAGACGACGTCGGCGAGGAGTTCCTCGGCGTCGACGTCGATGAAGCGCCTGCCGAACCCGGCGAGGTCGCGGTAACTCACCTGGGCGCCGATGCGCACCCCGCGCTCGGCGGCCGACCGGCAGACCTGCAGCAGGCCGGCGGGATCGCCGGCATGGAATCCACACGCCACGTTGGCGCTGCTGACGATCTCGAGCATCGCCTCGTCATCGCCGAGACGCCAGACACCGAAGCTCTCGCCGAGGTCGGCGTTCAGGTCGATTCCGGCCACCCGCCCAGCTTAGGGAAGCGGCGGACCGCGGCGCCCCCCGAGTAGGCGGCACAGCAGGTAGATCACGAACGAGATGGTCGCGACGAAGACCGAGACCGGGACGCCGGGCGCCAGCGATGCCACGACGCCCCCGACGGCGGAGACCTCGGCGAAGACCACCGAGACCGCGATCGCCGCGGGCGGCGAGGCGACCACCCGGGCGGCCGCGGCCGCCGGCGTGATGAGCAGTGCCATCACCAGCAGCGCCCCGACGATCTGCACCGCCTGGGCGGCCACCACGCCGACCAGGGCGGCGAACACCACTCCCAGGGCGCGCACCGGCACACCCCGCGCGGCCGCCACCTCCGGATCGACGGTGGCGAACAGCAGCGGGCGGTAGCACGCCGCCAGCACGGCGGCGACCAGCAGGCACACCAGTCCCAGCATCGCCAGGCCGGTGTAGCCGACGCCGACGATCTGGCCGGTCAGCAGCGCGAAGCTGGTGCCGGTCCGTCCGGGGTAGAGGTGGATGAACAGCACCGCCAGCCCCATCCCGAACGCCAGCACCACGCCGATCACCGAGTCGCGCTCCCGGGCGCGCTGGCCGAGGAAGCCGAACAGCGCGGCGGCCAAAGCGCTGCCGGCCAGCGCGCCAAGTCCCACCTGGGCCCCGACCAGCAGCGCGAACGCGGCTCCCGTCAGCGACAATTCGCTGGAGCCGTGCACGGCGAACGACATCTGGCGCATGACGATGAACGGGCCGATCAGGCCGGCCACCAGCCCCAGCAGGGCGGCCGCCAGCAGGGCCTGCTGGACGAAGTCGTGGCTGAGCAGGTGGGCGGTGACGTCGAAGGAGAACAGGTGGCCCAGCATGTCGGCGAGGCGCTGGTTCACCGGAGGTACCCGTCGCCGGGCGCCGCCTCGCCCACCACCACGTAGCCGCCTCCGGCCTTCACCACCTCGATGTCGGCGCGATACAGCGCCGAGAGCGTCTCGGTGGTCATCACCTGCTCGACGGTGCCGATCCCGAAGCGGCCGTCGACCAGGTACAGCACCCGGTCCACGTACGGCAGGATCGGATTGACCTCGTGGGTGACGACGATGACGGTGGTCGCGGCGTCCCGGCGCCGGCGGTCGATCAGTGCCGACACCAGCTTGGCGTTGGCCGGGTCCAGGGTGAGCAGCGGTTCGTCGCACAGCAGTAACGTCGGGTCGCTGACCAGCGCCTGCGCGATCCGCAGTCGTTGCAGTTCGCCGCCCGACAGCACGCCGACCCGGGCGTCGGCCAGATGTTCGCCGTTGACCTGGCGCAGCGCGCGCTGGACCGCCACGCGGCGGCGGGCCCGCTCGGCGGACCGCAGCGGCGCCGGCCCCCAGCGACGCCCGTCGACGCCCAGCCGGACCAGGTCGCGCCCGCGCAACATCACGTCGCGGTCGATCGGACGATGTTGCGGCACATATCCGATCCGGTCGCTGCCGGCGGTGACGGGCCTGCCGTCCACCAGCACCGCGCCGCCACTGAGCGGCAGTTGCCCGAGTAGCACCTTGAGCAGCGACGTCTTCCCGCTGCCGTTGGGGCCCAGCACCGCGATGAACTCGCCGGCGGACACCGACAGGTCCAGGTGGTCCCACAGCGTCCGCTCACCGAATGCCAGCCGGGCGCCGGTCATGCGGACCGTGGGCGTGGGGTGGTCGACGGCCGGCGCCGCCTGCAGACTCACGGCGCCCGCCGGGTGGTGCGCAGGGCGGCGAGCAGCTGGTTGACCGTGTTGCGCTGCCAGGTCAGGTAGTCGGTGCCGTCCGGCAGGGTCTCGGTCACCTCGGTCACCGGTACACCCGCGCGTTGTGCGGTCTTTTGCAGGCCGTCGATCGCGGGCGTCGACGTCTGCGGGTTGACCAGCAGCGCCGAGACCTCGTGGTGCTCGATCAGGTCGAGGACGGTAGCCATGTCGGCCGGCGCGGGATCGGTTTCGGTCTCGTTGGCCGCGGTGAAAGCGGCCGGGGCGCGATTCACCAGGCCCGAGGCGGCCAGCAGGTAGTGCACCACCGGTTCGGTCGCGATCACCGCGGTGCCGGGATACGCGCTGGCGATGGCGTGCTCGGAGATGGCGATGCCGTCGGCCGCACGGCAGAACCGGGCGGCGTTGGCGCGGTAGTCGGCGGCGTTGGGCGGGTCGATGGCCGCCAGCCGGTCGGCGATGGACGCGGCGACCGACCTGGCGACATCCATGTCGTAGAAGACGTGCTCGTCGGGTGGTTGCCGGCCCGGTGCCGGAGACGCCGCGAACGAATAGGCGTCGACCGCCGCGACGCGCGGATGCCCTGCCAGCACCTGATTGACCCAGGGGTCGTAACCACCGCCGTTGTAGACGACCAGGGCGGCGTCGGCGAGCGCGGCGGCTTTCGAGGGGCTCAACCGGTAGGCGTGGGGATCGGCGTCGGCACCGCTCAGGACGGACGTGACGGCGACATGGCGGCCGGCGACCGCGCGCGCGACGCTGCCCCACACGTCGGTGGACGCGACCACCATGTTCGCGCCGGGGTGTCCCGGCTGCGAACACCCGGTGAGCGCGGTCGCGCCGGCCAGGGCAATCGACACGACCGATCGCCAAAGACGCCGCACGTCGACTCCTGCCATGTTTGTCCCGGCGGCGCTGGCGCGTCTCCGGGTCGTTCTTCGCGGCCCGATCGGCCGACCCGTAATACTAATGAAAATCGTTTCCATCACAAAGTGGCGTCGCGAAGCCGCTTGGGCGCCCACGCTGATTCGCTGTAGCCTCACCGAACGTGAGCCCCACCCCGCGCCGGCGCGCGACTCTGGCCTCGGTGGCGGACGAACTCAAGATCTCGCGCACCACCGTCTCCAACGCCTTCAACCGGCCGGATCAACTCTCGGCCGACCTGCGCGAACGGGTGCTGGCCGCGGCGAAGCGGCTGGGCTACCCGGGACCCGACCCGGTCGCGCGATCGTTGCGCACCCGCAAAGCCGGGGCCGTCGGCCTGGTGATGGCCGAACCGCTGACGTACTTCTTCAGCGACCCGGCGGCGCGGGACCTGGTCGCCGGGGTCGCGCAGTCCTGCGAGGAGCTGGGGCAGGGGCTGCTGCTGGTGGCCGTCGGTCCGACCCGCAGCCTGCAGGAGGGCACCGCCGCGGTGCTCGCCGCCGGGGTGGACGGCTTCGTCGTGTATTCGGTCTGCGACGACGACCCCAACCTGCAGGTGGTGCTGCAGCGCCGCCTGCCCGTGGTGGTGGTGGACCAGCCCAAGGGCCTGTCCGGGGTGTCCCGGGTGGGCATCGACGACCGGGCGGCGATGCGCGAGCTGGCCGAGTACGTGGTGGGGCTGGGGCACCGCGAGATCGGCTTGCTGACCATGCGGCTGAGCCGGGACCGCCGGCAGGGCCTGGTGGACGCCGAGCGGCTGCGTTCACCGGCGTTCGACGTGCAGCGCGAACGCATCCTCGGCGTATGGGAGGCGATGGCCGACGCCGGTCTGGACCCGGCGTCGCTGACCGTGGTGGAAAGCTACGAGCACCTGCCCGAGTCGGGGGGCGACGCGGCCAGGGTGGCGCTGGAGGCCAATCCGCGGATCACCGCGCTGATGTGCACCGCGGACGTGCTCGCCCTGTCCGCCATGGATTACCTTCGGGCGCACGGCATCTACGTGCCCGGCCAGATCAGCGTCACCGGTTTCGACGGGGTTCCCGAGGCGATCGGCCGCGGGTTGACCACGGTGGTGCAGCCGAGCCTGCGCAAGGGCCACCGCGCCGGTGAGCTGCTGCTGCGGCCACCGCGGTCGGGGCTGCCGACCGTCGAACTGCTGGACACCGAGCTGATCCGGGGCCGGACCGTCGGGCCGCCCGGCTAAGACTTCGGTTCGGTGTCGCCGATCAGCAGCCGCATCGCCAGGTCGAGCCGCTTGCTGACGTCGGTCGCCGAGGCGCGCCGGGTGAGCCACGCCAGCAGGTTCGACAGCCACACGTCGGAGATGACGCGCGCGATGTGGTACTGGTCCTCGGTGGGTTCGCCGTCGGCCATCGCGCGGGCGAACATCGAATCGATGAGCTTCTCGACCTGGTCGACCTCGCTGGCAGCGGACGCGTCGGCGAAGACATAGGCGCGGGTCATCGCCTCGGTGAGCAGCGGGTTGCGTTGCATCGCCCGATTGAGCTTGCCGACCATGAAGTTCAGCCGCTGGAACGGACTGGCCCCCGCCACCGCGGAGCGGTCGGTTTTGGCGTCGATCCGGCTGAACTCCCTGCCCAGCGCCGACACCAGCAGGTGCACCTTCGACGGGAAGTACCGGTACAGCGTCCCCACCGCGACGTCGGCGCGGTCCGCCACCGCCCGCATCTGGACCGCCTCATAGCCGCCCTTGGACGCGATGGCCATGGTGGCGTCGAGGATGCGCTTGCGGCGCTCCCGCTGCGCCTCCGAACCGAGTTCGGACTCGGCCAGGACCGCCACGTTCACGACCTCGCGCGGCTGCGAGTCGGAGACGCGGCCCGAGTTCGTGTTGGCTGGCATCTGACGGATTGCTCCTCTGGTGGGTGGCTCGCCTGCAAACGATACGCACGCTGCGTGTGAATTTCCCACCTCCGTACCGCCGGGACAGCCACGTGTGCTGCTGTGATGCAGTTTTACTTGACGGTCGATCGCTGGCACTATTAGAACACGTTCTAGTCCGGTCACGACCGGATTCGTCGGAACGAAACACGACACGGAGGGGCGCATACGTGGTAGCGACCGTCACCGACGAGCAGTTCGCGGCGCGTGAGCTGGTGCGCGACTGGGCCCGCAATGCGAGCTCGGGTCCGGGCGGGACTGCGGCCATCCGCGCCGTCGAGCAGGGTAGCGCCGACGCGTGGCGGCCGGTGTTCGCGGGCCTGGCCGACCTCGGCATCTTCGGCGTGGCCGTCGCCGAGGAATGCGGGGGCGCGGGCGGCGGCATCGAGGACCTGTGCGCGATGGTCGAGGAGGCGGCCAAGGCGCTGGTGCCCGGGCCGGTCGCCACCACCGCGCTGGCCACTGTGGTGTTGTCCGAGGCGGCCCCGGACAACGACATGCTGGCCGCGCTGGCCTCCGGTGACCGCTTCGCGGGGCTGGCGCTGCACGGTGACGTGCGGTTGGACGGCGAGCGCGCGTCGGGCACGCTGCCGTGGGCCCTCGGCGCCGCCGCGGGCGGCGTGGTGTTGCTCCCGGCCGCGGACACGTGGCTGCTGCTCGACACCGGCGGTGACGGCGTGCGAATCGAGCCGCTGCGGGCCACCGACTTCTCCCGGCCGCTGGCGCGGCTCGTGCTGGCGTCGGCGCCGGTCACCGTGCTCGAAGCGCCCCGGGGCCGCGTCCGCGAGCTGGCCGCGACCGTCCTGGCCGCCGAACTGGCCGGCGTGACCCGCTGGTCGCTGGACACCGCGGTCGCCTATGCGAAGGTGCGCGAGCAGTTCGGCAAGCCGATCGGCAGCTTCCAGGCCGTCAAGCACCTGTGCGCGGAGATGCTGTGCCGCGCCGAGCAGGCCGAGGTGGCCGCCGCCGACGCCGCGCGCGCCGCCGGGGACCCCGATCGGGCCCAGTTCTCGATCGCGGCGGCCGTCGCGGCCGGCGAGGGTATCGCCGCCGCGACGGCGAACGTCAGGGACTGCATCCAGGTGCTCGGCGGCATCGGCTGCACCTGGGAGCACGATGCGCACCTGTACCTGCGCCGGGCCCACGCCACCGGGCGCTTCCTGGGCGGCGCCGAACACTGGCTGCGCCGCATCACCGAACTGACCCAGGGCGGGGTGCGCCGCCGGCTGGGGATCGACCTCACCGACGTCGAGGGTCTGCGGCCGGAGATCGCCGCGGCCGTCGCCGAGGTCGCCGCGCTGCCCTCCGACCGGCGCCAGGTGGCGTTGGCCGAGGCGGGCCTGCAGGCACCGCACTGGCCGGCGCCCTATGGGCGCGGCGCGTCCCCGGCCGAACAACTGCTGATCGACCAGGAGATGGCGGCGGCCGGCGTGGTCCGCCCGGACCTGGTGATCGGGTGGTGGGCGGCGCCGACGATCCTCGAGCACGGCACGCAGGCGCAGATCGAACGCTTCGTGCCCGCCACGACGCGCGGCGAAGTCCTCTGGTGCCAACTGTTTTCCGAGCCGGGCGCCGGATCGGACCTGGCCTCGTTGCGCACCAAGGCGGTGCGCGCACCGGACTCCCGGAGCGGCTGGTTGCTGACCGGGCAGAAGGTGTGGACGTCGGCGGCGCACAAGGCGCACTGGGGCGTCTGCCTGGCGCGTACCGACCCGGACGCCCCGAAACACCAGGGCATCACCTACTTCCTCGTGGACATGAAATCGCCGGGCATCCAGATCCGGCCGCTGCGCGAGATCACCGGTGACTCGCTGTTCAACGAGGTGTTCCTGGACAACGTGTTCGTGCCCGACGAGCTCGTGGTCGGCGCCGTGAACGACGGCTGGCGGCTGGCCCGCACCACGCTGGCCAACGAGCGGGTCGCCATGGCCACCGGCACCGCCCTGGGCAACCCGATGGAAGAGCTCCTCGGGGTGCTGGCCGAGCTCGATCTCGACGCGGCCCGGCAGGACCGGCTGGCGCGGCTCATCGTGCTGGCCCAGACGGGTTCGCTGCTGGACCAGCGGATCGCCCAGCTCGCCGTGGGCGGCCAGGACCCCGGGGCCCAGTCCAGCGTGCGCAAGCTGATCGGGGTGCGCTACCGGCAGGCGCTGGCCGAATACATGATGGATGTGAGCGAGGGCGGCGGCCTGGTCCACAACCAGGCGGTGTTCGACTTCCTCAACACCCGCTGCCTCACCATTGCCGGCGGCACCGAGCAGATCCTGCTCACCGTCGCCGCCGAGCGGCTGCTGGGCCTGCCGCGCTGACGGGGAGGGCCTTTCGGCCATGCGGCCCGGGACTCGTGGCTGCTGACGGCGGGCGGCGGCGTCCACCGACGGGCGGTCCGCTAGGAGAACATCGTCTGCGCGCAGGTGCTGGGCGAGGTGATGTTGACCCCGGGGTAGACGACCTGCACGTGGGTGCAGACGATGACGCTGACGTCGGTCCTGGGTTGGCCGGTCGACCAGTCGGTGGAGTCGATGCGGCCGGTCGTCTGGTACTTGTCCGGCGGGCCCTCGCCGAAGTAGACGTCGGTGATCTCGTCGGTGCCCATGGCCTTCATGACCCGCTCGTTCTGGCCGTTGGCGTGCGCGTCGAGGTAGGCCATCCGGTTCGGGGACCGGATCTCGGTGGTCTGGCGGGCCCACAGTCCGGGCGGGAAGCCGGTGACACCGTCGGGCGTGCGCATGTCGGCGCCGGCGGTGAAGTCGCAATGCCCGTCGGACTTGAAGCAGTTGAGGAAGGTGTGCGTCTCGAGCTGGTTGGGGCCGTCCAGGGGGAACAGGGTGGTGGCCGTGTTGCTCGCCGCGTCGGCGGGCGGGGCGGGCGCGAGCGCGGCGCCGACGACTGCCAATCCCGCCACCAGCCACTTCATGTGCTCCCCTTCCCGGGTTGCCGATTTCAGGGTGAATCTAACTCCGCGACTACTCGTCGTAGGTGACTTCCACCGAATCGGATTCGGGATGGGACTGGCAGGCCAGGATGAGTCCCTCGTCGAGATCCTGCTGCTCCAGGACGTCGTTGACCTCCATCGTGACCCTGCCCTTGCGCAGGGTGCAGGCGCAGGCGCCGCAGTGGCCCTCCCGGCAGGAGAACGGGGCGTCCAGACCGCCGGCGAGCAACACGTCGAGCAGCTTGGCGTTGCGCGGCCACGACAGGGTGTGCGTGTGGCCGTCGAGTTGCACCACGGCGGTGGCCGGCGGCTCCCCGTCGCCGGAGCCCTCGCCGCCGTCGTCCAGCTTGACCGCGGCGAACGGGTCGGAGTCCAGCGACCTGAACACCTCGATGTGGATCTGCCGCGCGGGCACGTGCAGTGCCTCCAGGGCCGCACGCGCCGCGTCCATGAACGGGCCCGGTCCGCAGATGAACGCGGGCCGGTCGGTGAAGGGGGCGGCGATCTTCGCCAGCGCGGCCGCACCGGGCAGCCCCTGCAGCGTTTCGAGCCAGTGCACCACCGTGAGCCGGTCGGGATACTTGCCGGCCAGTTCGCGCAGCGCGGCGGCGAAGATCACCGAGCGCTCGTCGCGGTTGGCGTAGACGAGCGTGACCTGCCCGCTGCCCTCGGCGAGGGCGGACTTGCAGATCGACATGATCGGCGTGATGCCGCTGCCGGCGGCCAGCAGCAGGAAGTCGTCGTCGAGCGTCCGGGGAACGAAGTTGCCCGACGGCGCCAGGACGTGGATCCGCATGCCTTTGTGGGCGTGGTCGCACAGCCAGTTGGACGCGTATCCCTGCGCGGTCCGTTTGACGGTGACCGCCGGCGCGTCGTCGGTGAACGGCGAGCTGCACAGCGAGTAGCAACGGGCCACCGAGCCGGTGCGGTCGCTGGGGACGCGCAGCGTCAGAAACTGGCCGGGCGTGTAGCGCAGCCGCTCCGGCGGGATGCTCGAGCCCTCGGGCACCGCGAACACCAGTGACCGCGCATCGCCGGTCTCCTCGACGACGTCGGCGATCTGCAGCTCGAGGACATGGTCACCGAGTGGCTCATCGAGATTGGCCTCGGGCACGACCCATCCTCCCTCTCGTCACAACTAGAACATGTTACAGAAAAGTGGATTCGCATCGCTACCAGCCGCAGGAATACCCCGCTCGACACGAATCGGAACGTGTTCTAGTCTCTGGTGTAAGTCCACTGCGTAGGTTTTGGCTCAGGAGGCACCCCAAGTGACGACCATTCAACAGCGTGATGCGCAGGCGGTCTTGGCCGGCATCGATGATCTGCTGCCGCGGATTCGGGAGCGCGCGCAGGCGACGGAGGATCTGCGGCGGTTGCCCGCCGAGACGGTGCAGGAGCTTCAGGAGGTCGGTTTCTTCACGCTGTTGCAGCCCGAGCAGTGGGGCGGGCTGCAGTGCGATCCCGTGATGTTCTACGAGGCGGTCCGGCGGTTGGCGAGTGCGTGCGGTTCCACCGGTTGGGTGAGCTCGATCATCGGCGTGCACAACTGGCATCTGGCGCTGTTCGACCAGCGGGCCCAGGAGGAGGTGTGGGGTGACGACCCGAACGTGCGGGTGTCGTCGTCGTACGCGCCGATGGGCGCCGGTGTGGTGACCGAGGGCGGGTATGTGGTCAACGGCTCGTGGAACTGGTCGTCGGGGTGTGACCACGCGACGTGGGCCTTCCTGGGCGGGCCGGTGATCAAGGACGGCCGGCCGGTGGACTTCGGCAGCTTTTTGATCCCGATCAGCGACTACCGCATCGACGACGTGTGGCATGTCGTCGGGTTGCGCGGCACCGGCAGCAACACGGTGGTGGTCAAGGATGTCTTCGTGCCGCGGCACCGGTTCCTGTCGTACCGGGCGATGAACGACGGCACCGCCGGGGGATATGAGACCAACACCGCCGCGGTGTACAGGATGCCGTGGGGCACCATGCATCCCACCACCATTTCGGCGCCGATCGTGGGCATGGCCTACGGCGCCTATGACGCGCACGTGCAGCATCAGGGCAAGCGGGTGCGGGCGGCGTTCGCCGGGGAGAAGGCCAAGGACGACCCGTTCGCGAAGGTGCGCATCGCCGAGGCGGCCAGCGACATCGACGCGGCCTGGCGGCAGTTGATCGGCAACGTGGGCGACGAGTACGCGTTGTTGGCCGCGGGCAAGGAGATCCCGTTCGAGCTGCGTGCCCGCGCGCGGCGTGACCAGGTGCGCGCCACCGGCCGCTCGATCGCCTCGATCGACCGGCTGTTCGAGGCCTCCGGTGCCACCGCGCTGGCCGATGACGCTCCGATCCAGCGGTTCTGGCGTGACGCCCACGCCGGGCGGGTGCACGCCGCCAACGACCCCGAGCGGGCGTACGTGATCTTCGGCAACAACGAGTTCGGGTTGCCCCCCGGCGACACCATGGTCTAGGACATGACGGTCACGGGGGAGTTGACGTTCGAGTCCACGTCGCGCTTCGTCGACGTGGATGGGCCGCTGCGGCTGCACAACCACGAGGCCGGCTTGTCTTTCAAGGGCAACGACCAGACCGTGGCCCGGGAGAACCTCGGGGCGGTCCTGATCGGGGCGCCCGAGGACCGCGTCAATCCGCTGGACGGCGCGCTGGTCGCGCTGAAGACGATTCCGCGTGCGCAACTGCACGTCTTCGGCCAGTGTGGGCACGGGGCGCAGGTGGAGAAGTTCGACGAGTTCAACAAGCTGACCGTTGATCTCCTGGGAGGCGCGTGATGAGCATCCGATCGCTGGGCTATCTGCGCATCGGGGCCACCGACATGGCGGCCTGGCGCGAGTACGGCCTCAAAGTCCTCGGCATGGTCGAGGGCAGCGGCGCAGGCGAGGGAGCGCTGTATCTGCGCATGGACGATTTCCCCGCCCGGCTGGTGATCGTGCCCGCCGACCAGGACCGGCTGCTGGAAGCCGGCTGGGAGTGCGCGAACGCCGAGGGCCTGCAGGAGATCCGCAACCGGCTCGACGTGGAGGGCGTGCCCTACAAGGAGGCCACGGCCGCAGAGCTGGCGGAGCGCCGGGTGGCCGAGATGATCCGGTTCTCCGATCCGTCCGGCAACTGCCTGGAGGTGTTCCACGGCGCCGCCCTGGAGCACCGCCGGGTGGTCAGCCCGTACGGCCACCGGTTCGTCACCGGGGAGCAGGGGCTGGGGCACGTGGTGCTGTCCACCCGCGACGACGACGAGGCGTTGCACTTCTACCGCGACGTGCTCGGCTTCACGCTGCGCGACTCGATGCGGATGCCGCCGCAGGTGGTGGGCCGGCCCGCCGACGGGGCGCCGGCCTGGCTGCGCTTCTTCGGCTGCAACCCGCGCCACCACAGCCTGGCCTTCCTGCCGCTGCCGACGCCGAGCGGCATCGTGCACCTGATGATGGAGGTCCGGAACGCCGACGACGTGGGCCTGTGCCTGGACCGGGCCCTGCGCCGCAAGGTGCCCATGTCGGCGACCCTGGGTCGTCATGTCAACGACCTGATGCTGTCGTTCTACATGAAGACACCCGGCGGCTTCGACATCGAGTTCGGTTGCGAGGGAAGGCAGGTCGACGACCGCGACTGGGTCGCCCGGGAAAGCACCGCGGTGAGCCTGTGGGGTCACGACTTCACGGTCGGGATGAGCGGCTGACCCGGGGGGCTGATTGTGGCGGATTCCATCGATCCACGCGCCTTCCGGCAGGTGCTGGGCCAGTTCTGCACCGGCATCACCATCATCACCACGGTGCACGACGAGGTTCCGGTCGGCTTCGCCTGCCAGTCCTTTGCCGCGCTGTCACTGGACCCGCCGCTGGTGCTGTTCTGCCCGACCAAGGTGTCGCGGTCCTTTCAGGCCATCGAGGCCAGCGGCCGGTTCTGCGTCAACGTGCTGACCGAGAAGCAAAAGCACGTCTCGGCCCGGTTCGGGTCCAAAGAGCCGGACAAGTTTGCCGGGATCGACTGGCAGCCTTCGGAACTCGGCTCGCCGATCATCGGCGGATCACTGGCCCACATCGACTGCACGGTGGCGTCGGTGCACGACGGCGGCGACCACTTCGTGGTGTTCGGCGCGGTCCGGTCGCTGTCGGAGGCGCCCACCGTCAAGCCGCGGCCGCTGCTGTTCTACCGCGGCGAATACACCGGCATCGAACCCGACAAGACGACTCCGGCCCAATGGCGTGACGACCTGGAAGCGTTCCTCACCACCACCACCCGGGACACCTGGCTCTAGCCGGAGCGGTCGGCTGCGCGGGCGTACGCTTGGCAGCGACATCGGCACGGGCAAAGGATTGGGGCAGTGCGCGTTCGGCGTTTCGGTGAACTCGAGGCGGTCGTCATGGACCGCGTGTGGAGCAGCGGCGAGGTCGTGACCGTCCGCGAGATCTTCGACGACTTGGCGCGCGACCGGCAGATCGCCTACACCACCGTCATGTCCACCATGGACAACCTGCACCGCAAGGGCTGGCTGCAGCGGGAACGGGCGGGGAGGGCTTTTCGCTACTGGCCCACCATGACCCGCGAGGAGCATTCGGCCACCCTGATGCGGGAGGCCTACGCCGCCGGCGGCAATTCGGACCTGGTGCTGGCGCATTTCCTCAAACAGATGGACGAGCGGGAGTCGTTGCGAGTCCGCGACTTTCTGCGGCGCATCGTCGACGACGGGCCCGGATCGTGAATGCCGCCCTGTTGCTGCTGGGGTACGCGTGCGTGCTGAACTGGCTCGGGCCGCACCTGCTGCGGCGGGTGACCGGCACCGGCGCACACCCCCGGCTGGCGCTGGCGTCCTGGCTGGCGGTGGTGGTCGCCGCCCTCGGCGCATGGTTCGCCGCGCTGGCCGTGCTGGGCGTCGCGGCGGCGCAAAGCATGTGGCGGCGCGGGGAACTGACCCTGTGTCTGAAGGCGTTGGGCGTCACCGGCGCCCTGGGGTTGCCGCGCGCGCTCGCCTCGGCGCTCGCCGCCGGCCTCTGGGTGGCCGGTGTGGCGGCCACCGTCGTCGTCGGCTGGCGTATCGGCCGCCAGTTGCGGCGGCAACGAGCGCGCAGCCGGCTGCACGCGTCGGCCGCCCGGGTGGTCGGGATCCCCGGTGACCGGCCCGGCGTCGTCGTGGTTGCGGCGCCGCAGCCGGCGGCCTACTGCGTGACGGACCGGCCGCACTCCGTCGTCGTGGTCACCACCGCGGCGCTGGGCCGGCTCGACGAGCCGCAGTTGGCCGCGGTGCTGGCCCACGAGAACGCCCACCTGGCCGGGCGCCACCATGATGTCCTCATGGTGCTGCGGGCGATCGCCGCGGGCCTGCCGCGGTCGGCGTTGTTCTCCGCGGCCGCCGGGGTCGCGGCGGACCTGCTCGAGATGTGCGCCGACGACACCGCGGTGCGGGTGCACGGGAAGATGCCGTTGTTGCGCGGACTGCTGGCTCTCAGCGGTGACTCCCCGGCAATGGCGCCGGCGGCGTTGGGCGCCTCGGGCACCGCGACCCTGGCCCGTGCCGCGCGCCTGGCGACCCCGGTGTCTCGCGGAATTTGGTGGCGGGAGCTCGTGTTGCTCTGCACGGCAATAGGTTTCGCCGTTTTCAGCCCTGTGGTGGTGGGGCTGGCCTGCCGGCTGTGACGGCGCCGTCGTCGGCGTCTTGCCGGCCGGCGCGCCGTCGGGACAGGGCCTGCCAGCCCACCCCGGCGGCGATGAACGCCACGCCCACGGCCAGCAGCAACCATGGGCTCAGTCCGTTGGCCCAGTCCGCCAGCCGGCTCGCCACGTTGCCGGCGGCCCGGACCACGGGGTCGTCGGTGTCGGCGTCGGTGAAATAGAGCCGGATTTCGTAGTAGCCGTAGTAGGCCACATACAGGCCGGTGAGCAGCACGACGACGCCGGCGATCCGGCCGACGAAGGGCAGCACACGACGAAAGGCCGCGGTGGCCGATGAGCCGGCCAGCGCCACGGCCAGCGCCGCGACCCCCACCATGATGGTCATGCCGGCGGCATAGGCAAGGAAGGCCAGCACGCCCGAGAGCACCGAGCCCTGGTCGAACGTCATGCTGATCACGGCGAGAAACGGTGCGATCGTGCACGACAGCGATGCGATCGCATAGCCCACGCCGTAGCCGTACATCGATCCCAGCCGCCCGGTCGGCGTGCCCCCGGGGCGCGTGGGGAGGACGACACTGACGTCCTTGCCGGCCACCAGCGGAATCCCCACGCCGACGAGCAGCAGCCCGACGACCACGGTGGCGAACGGCAGGTACCTCTGCGCCGAGGCGATCACGGGGGAGATGACCAGACCGAAGGTGCCGAACACCGTCAGGAAGCCCAGCGACATGCCGGCGGTGGCCCCGGCCGCGCGAAGCAGGGCCGCCGGGCGTGAGGTGTCGTGGCTGCCGGCGATCACCAACCCCAGGTAACCGGGAAGGAAGGCGAAGCCGCAGGGGTTGAGCGCGGCCACCAGCCCGGCGCCCAGTGCAAAGCTGAGCGCGGCGGTGTCGATCACCGGTTGGCCAACCCGTTGACCCGCTCGCTCAATTGGGGTTCGGAGAGCTGGCTTTTGACGACGTCGACGGTGCCGTCGGCGCCGACGAACGCCCACGCGGGTTGCCGGGTGATGCCGAACTTGGCCCACACCGCCCCGTCCGTGTCGGCCAATTGGGTGAGTCCCGCGAGGTGGTATTTGTCGACGAAGGTCTGCATCGACGACACCTGGTCGCGCGCCGCCACCCCGACGAACGTCACGCGCGGGTTCGCCGCAGCAACCTTGGCGAGGGCGGGCGCCTCCTGCCGGCACTTCGGGCACCAGGGCGCCCAGAACCACAGCACCGCCGGCTTCCCGGCGAGACTTTCTCCGGAAAACGTCTGTCCCCCCAGCGTTTTCGCGGAAAACCGCAGCTGCGCCGGGACGGCGGTAGGCTGCCCGGCGGCAGCGTGCGAGGACGCGGCGGGGGCGTTTGTCGCTCCGGATTGCTTTTCCGGGGAGCCGCAGGCCGCGATGACCGTCGCGACGGCGACGGCGACGAGCAGGGCGGCCGGAAGGCGTGGCATGAAGGAGTCCTTCCCGTCGAGGGTGTGGGGACGGATGATGCCAACATACTACCTACGTACCTAGATAGTATGTGGCCGGCTCCGGTACGCGCCGCCGATGCGGAGGTCTGCGAAAGGCATTGCGCGCCGCTGATACTCATATCCCAGACGCGCCGACGCCGCCGGGCTACCGGTCAAAGACCGGCCGGGAGAACGTCAATGCGGGCCAACCGCGTTCGGCGGCTTCCTTGCGTAAACCGCGGCCCGGGTTGACCACGCTGGGGTGGCCCACCGCCTCCAGCATCGGTAAGTCGGTGATCGAGTCGGAATAGCCGTAGCAGTGTTCGAGCCGGTAGCTCTCACGGGCTGCCAGCTCGTGTATCGCTTGCACCTTGCGTTCGCCGTAACAGTGGAACGCGACCTCGCCCGTGTACCTGCCCTTCTCGACCACCAGCCGGGTCGCCATCGCATGGGTAGCGCCCAGCGTACGGGCGATCGGTTCGACGATGTCTTCGCCCGATGCCGAGACGACGACCACGTCGCGACCGGAGCGTTTGTGTGCGGCGATCAGGTCGGCGGCTTCGGTGAACACCAACGGCGCCACGATGTCGTGCAGCCTCTCATTGACGATCGACCGGACCTGCGCGACATCCCAACCGGTGCACATGTTGGCCATGTGGGTGCGCATCCGATCCAACGGGTCATGTTTGGCGCCGGAGAGCAAGAAGATGAGCTCGGCGCAGCCCGACTTGAGCACAGCGCGGGCGTTGAGCAGTCCCTGATCGTAAAACGGTTTGCTGAATACCAGTGTGCTGGACTTGGCGATGATGGTCTTGTCCAGGTCGAAGAATGCGGCGGTGCGTGCGGCGGGGGTGGGCGCCGCGTGCAGGGAGGTTTGCTGCGGCACGGCCCGGTCGGGGACGTTCACCGGGCCAGCATAGGTCGGCGGCCCGACGGGGCGGCGATGTTCCGCGGAAATGCCGCTGGGATACCTGCAGGGGCCTGATGGGATCCAATATCCTGGGAACACGCCAATACAGTTGCGGCCCAAAGCTTTATCGGCGCGCCCTATGCTTCCAGACGGCCGTGGTCCTCCGCAATGATCTGCTTGGTGAGGTCGTCCAACCACACCTGTATGCCGGTGCACACCCGCTCGGCGAGGGCGGCCAGTGATCGGTCTGCGACAACGATGATCGAGAGATTGCCGTTGTGCGCCGACCCGATCAACCCCAGGGCTTTCGTGCCGCCGGGGAGGGCCGCGAGCAGGCACTGATCGAGGCGGCCACCGAGACCGCTGATGCCGTCGGGTGGGCCATTGAGCAATGTTGCGGTGACATTCCACTTCATCGGCCAGGTCTGGACCGCCCCTCCCTTGCCGAGCATGGAACGGATCGCGGGTTCGTCAGAGTCGAGGGCGTGTCGTAGCCGGTCGGTGATCGAGCGGAGCAGGTCGAGCGGGTGCTGCGGCGAAAGGGGTGCTGCGATGACCAGGTTGCTCGTCTGCGTAGAAGAGTTGACGCCAACGTGGTCCGTGCCCTGCCGCAGGCTCTTGGGCACCCCGATTTTCAGAGGTGCGCTCAGCGGGCTGTCCTGGGCCGCCAGCGCTTCCTCGAGGGCATGGGCCACGGCCGCCAGATACACGGTGTTCACCGTCGCTCGTGGGGTGCTTTCAGCCAGGGCGCGGAGTTCGGCGAGCGGTCGCGAAGTCGTGCGGAAGACCCACTCGCCGCTCGCGGGCCGGTTGATCGCGGCCGGCCTGTACGGGTGCCGGAGTTCCCGACCCACCAGCCCCGCCAGCCGGGTCAGATCGCGCGCCGCGGTCGTCACGCGGTGACGCGAACGCAGCGCCGCGAGCGTGTTCCTGGACCCCCACGCGACACCGCGGCCCCGCCGCGCCAAGCCTTGCCGGACGAGTTGGTGCATCGGCGGGGCGCAGACCTTGGGGCGACCCGCCTGGGGCGGCGCCGTGAATTCGATGTCGAGCAGCGCCATGCCGAAGAGCGCGACGCATGCTTGCCCATCGCCCAGGACGTGATGGGCCTGGACGACGATGGCCCACTTGCCGTCGTCGAAGCCTTCGACGACGTAGACCCGCCACGGTGGGCGCCGCAGGTCGAGTGGTCCCAGTGCGTCCTCGACCGCGTGCATCAGCTCCGGGAATTCGCCCCCGCAAACACGTCTGCTCTGCAGGTGATAATCCAGATCCAAGTGCGCCGCGTCGAACCACGCGGGCGGGGCCAACTTCAGCGGAGTGGTGACTACGTGCTGCATCAGTCGGGGAATAGAGGCCATGCGGGCATCGAGGCGCGCCCGCACCTGGTCGAACACGGGTTCGGAGTCGTCGGCGGGGCGGTCGACAAAGCAGATCGCGATGAGTTCGCTTTGGGTGTTCCCGCCACGGAAAAAGGCATGGGCGTCTCTCGGATTGAGGTAGTCGGGCGTGTTGCGATGTTCACCCATGTCGGTTCCTCGCCGTCATCCGTGCTGCCGTTCCGGTGAACGGTTTGTCCTTATTGACCCAAAACAACGTTCGTGCATCCGAAACTACGCGAATCCGGGCTGTGAGGTGCCCGTGGAGTTCCTGTGAGGTCGGCGTCGGACCCGGCCGGTGCCCGGCAGCCGAGCCCGTCATCCGGGCGTTAGTGGTGTGCCACCCCTATCCCGCGGTGGCCGGCGCGATGTTGTCGAAAGCCCCTCATCGGGCTGGTCTCGGCCCGGCGATCGGCTTACCGGAGTTTCCGACCTTGCGGACCGCACCGTCTCCGGCATGGCCACTGCTCATGGTGGATGTCATGGTGGATGCTTACAGGGTTTGCGGAGGTCCGCCCTATAGCTTTGCTGGCGTATACCTTTGCCGGCGTATCTTTGCGGGAACCGGACATGGTGTCGTGCACACCGGCGCGAAGCCGGCGACGGCTGAAAGGGGTCCGGATGCAGTCCGAGCAACGTCTGCGCGAGGAGCTGGCAGGCGTGCTGAGGGATGCAGGTCTGGGGCAGATCGACGCCCCCGATATCCTCGACTTCGATTTTGAGGAGCAGCTCGGGCTGGGCAGCATCGAACTCGCCGATCTGTTGATCCGGGTTGGTAGTGCCTACGCGGTGGAGTTGCCTTCGGACGGGGTCGGCAGGTTCCGCCGGCCGCGTGATGTCCTCGAGGCGGTCGAGCAGGCGCTCGGCGGCGACGCCGCGGCGACCGGCCGCCCGGCCATCGCGCAGCTGCCGCAGGCATCGACCCGGGCAACGTCGATATCGAACCTGTCCGACACGCTGCCCGAGGCGTCGACGCTGCTTGATCTGCTACGTTTCCGCGCCGAAAAGGACGGCCGGCATCCCCACCTGAAGTTCCTCACCGCGGATGGGCACGTGAGTGTGCTGACCTTCGGCGAACTCTGGGACCGCGCAAGGCGCGCAGCCGCAGGCATGGCAAGTCTTGGCTTGGTAACCGGAGAGAGGGTCGCGGTTTTAGCGCTGACGGGGCCCGACTTCTTCGTCGCCTTCGTGGGTGTGCTGTGTGCGGGCGGGGTTCCCGTACCGATCTATCCGCCCGTGCGACTCGACGACCTGGACGGCTACGTCCGGCGGCAGAGCCGGATCCTGCGAAGTGCCGGGGCAGCCTTCATCGTCTCAGACCCGCAGTTCAAGGCGGCAGCGGAGCTGCTGTGTACGGCCACCCCGTCACTGCGGGAATCCGCGACGGTGGACTCCCTCACCAACGGCGGTGCGGGATTCTTCTGTGTCGAGTCGCCCCCGGAGCTCGGGCTTATCCAATACACGTCCGGAAGTACGGGAGACCCCAAGGGCGTGGCGCTGACCCACGCCAATCTGCTGGCGAACATCCAGGCGATCAGCGAGACCGCTGTTCGCGCCGGCCTCCGCCCCTCGGATGTCGCGGTGTCCTGGATGCCCCTGTATCACGACTTCGGGCTCATCGGGACCTGGATGGGGGTAGGGATCTGCGCAGGCCTCACGATCGTGATGATGTCGCCGGTAGATTTCCTGACCAGGCCTGCGTCGTGGCTGTGGGCCATCGACAGGTTCCGGGCGAACGCCGTCGCGACCACGACGTTCGCGCTCAACCATGTCACGCGGCGGGTCTCGGACGATCAGCTCGCAGGAATCGACCTTTCCAGCGTCAAGTTCGCGGCGCTGGGGGCGGAACCCATCCGGGTCAGCGCCATCGACGATTTCTGCCGCCGCTTCGAGCCCTACGGCTTCCGTCGGAGCGCGTTCACGCCTGCCTACGGACTTGCAGAAACGTGCGTTGCGGTGACGTTCGCGCTCGGTGGGCCGAAGGGACCGCGGGTGGACAATGTCGACGCGGATCGGCTGGCAGCAGACCGTCGTGCCGTGCCCGCGGGCCCCGGAGCGCGGGTACGCAGCCTGGTCTCCGTCGGCACGCCGATCGGTGGTCAACAGGTCCGGGTCGTCGGGGCGACGGATCCGGGGCATGGGCCGGTAGCGGAGCGCCACGAGGGCCGTGTGCTGATCCGGGGGAAGTCTGTGATGGCCGGCTATTTCGGCCGACCGGAAGCCACCGCGGCGGTTCGGATCGGTGACTGGCTTGACACCGGCGACCTGGGCTACCTGGCCGACGGGGAACTGTTCATCACCGGACGCGTCAAGGACCTCATCATCAAGGCGGGCCGCAACTACCACCCGCAGGACATCGAGCACGCCGTCGGCGAGTTGCCCGGGGTGCGCAAGGGGTGCGTGGTCGCGTTCGGCGAAGACATGGCGGACCAGGGCGACGGGATAGAGGGGGGCGAAGGGATAGTGGTGGTCGCCGAAACCGTGACCGCCGTTGCAGGGCACGACGAACTCAAAGCCTTGATCCGGGCGGCGGTTGTCGAAACGACGGGCACATCGGTCGACGATGTCGTGCTGGCACCGCGTGGCAGCGTGCTCAAAACGTCCAGCGGCAAGCTGCGACGCCAAGAGACCCGTCAGGCTTATCGGGACGGAACCTTGGGCAAGGGCACAGCGGGACGGTGGCGGCTGGCCTCGACGATGGCCCGGTTGGGCTGGCACCGAGCGCGGACGTCAGCCGACCGGTGTCGCCAGAGGGTCGTCGGTGCCTACATCGCGGGCATGGCGATGTTGCTCGTGCTGCTCTCCGCCGGCTCGACGGTGTGGCTTCGGGGCCGGGCCACCGCGTGGCGCTCCGCTCGGCACACAATCGCGCTGTTGTTCGCCGCGACCGGGATGTCGTTCCGGCGCACCGGTGTCCCGCTCCCGGACGGGCAGGCGCTCTACGTCAGCAATCACCCCACCGACATGGATCCGCTCCTCCTCGTGAGTGCGTTCGAGCGGCCGGTTTCGATGACCGGTAAGGGGCGGCTGTTCAACGGTTTGTTCGGGGTGGTCGCGGGGCGGCTCGGCGTCATAGCCCTCGACCCGGGCTCGTTGGAGTCCTCGCTGGCGTCATACGGGCGAATGCAGGCGCTGCTGGAAGAGGGTGAATCGATCCACATATTCCCGGAGGGTGAACGTCGCGACGCCCCGGGCATCTACCCTTTCCGGCTCGGCGCGTTCAAGCTGGCCGCAAGTGCGGGGATCCCGATCGTCCCGTTGGCCCTGAAGGGCCCCCGGGAGGTGATGCGGGGGCGGCCATACCGGCCCGCCGCGTTGGAGGTCGAGGTGCTTCCCGCTGTCCGGCTCGAGTGCGACCCCGCCGATTTGGCGGCGCTGGCGAAAGGGCGGGCGGAGATTCGGCGCATGATCGCCGACGCGACCGGAGAGCCGCTCCTCGACGTCCGCGGCTTCACGAAGCCGGCTGTCCGGGACTCCGTCGCCACCCGATTCACCACCTGGGGCGGCCGGAGAGGGACCCGGTCGCGTTAGGGGAACGCGACCGGGGCCTGCGGCCCGCCGAAGGCGACGCACGAGATCGAGCGAGCCGCCACCGGTACTTCCGGACAACAGGTCACGTAGCCGGAAATGCGACATGCGGCGGGCGGTCGGCAGGGGCCGTTCGCCGCATGATCCGGTCAGCTCCGGCCGCGCTGCCACCAGCGTTGCCCGGGCTCCTTCGGGTGACCCGGGCACCACTGCGCGGCCGGTACGGTCCGGCGGACCTGTTCCACGTGCGCTCCGCACCCGGACCACGTTGTTTTTCCGCAGGTGCGGCATTTGACGGGGTGGCACATCAGCGGGGGGCCTCCTCGAGTGTCGGCGGGCCCTGGACGGGCCGTTGCAGGGTGGCGAATTCGGGTGTCTGGGCGGCGACGAGCACCGCGTCGAGCAGGCGGACGCCGTGCTCGTGGCCGGGGATGCGCGTCATGACAGGGCCGTGGAATCCGCGGCCGTCCACCGCGATGATGGGGCTGCCGGCGGAGCCGCCGAGTGCGTCCTGGCTGGCCTGGTGGGCACGCTCGACCTCCTCGTCGAGGCCGCTGTCCTCGAGCGCCTCGCACAGTGACTCCTCGAGGCCGCACGCGCCGAGGATCTCCTCGATCTCGCCGGCGGTCATCTCCTCGTCCTGCACGTGGATGCGGGTGCCCAGGGCGTCGTACAGCCGGGCGAACCCGTCCGGGCCGTGCTTGCCGGCGACCGCCGCGAACAGCCGGCCCAACCGCCGTGACTTTTCCATCATGCGCTTTTGCTTGTCCTGCAGGTCTTTGCCCTCGTTGAGAACGGCCAGGTTCATCTGCCGCAGGGTGACCGGGGTGTGGGTGGTGTGCGCGGCGTCCAGCAGCCAGCGCGAGGTGACCCAGGAGAACGGGCATACCGGATCGAGATAGAGGTCGACGTCAGGCATGTCCCGATAATACCCCCACGGGTATCAGCTGTCGAAGCGGTCCGCCGGTGCCGGCAGCAGAATGGCTCCATGACTCTGGACCTGCACGGGTACTTCGACCGCATCGGCTATCGGGGCCCCGCCGAGCCGGGCCTGCAGGTGCTGCAGGAGCTGGTGACCGCCCACACGCGGGCGATCCCGTTCGAAAACCTCGATCCGTTGCTGGGGATGCCCGTCGACGACCTGAGCGCGGCGGCCCTCTACGACAAGCTGGTCCGCCGGCGGCGCGGCGGCTACTGCTACGAGCAGAACGGGCTGATGGGATACGTGCTGGCCGAACTCGGCTTCCGGGTGCGGCGCCTGGGCGCCCGGGTGGTGTGGATGCGCCCGCCCGACGCGCCGTACCCGACGCGCACGCACACGCTGCTGGCGGTGCGGTTCCCGGGCGCCCGCGGGCCCTATCTTGTCGACGTCGGCTTCGGCGGCCAGACGCCGACCTCGCCGCTGCGCATGGAGACCGGCGGCGTGCAGCAGACCGCGCACGAGCCGTACCGGCTTCAGGACCGTGGCGACGGGCTGTTGTTGCAGGCCATGGTCCGCGACGCATGGCAACCGCTCTACGAGTTCGGCACGCGGACCGAGCCGGATGTCGACCTGCAGGTGGGCAGCTGGTTCGTCTCGACGCACCCGTCGTCGATCTTCGTGACCGGGCTGATGGCCGCGCTGGTCACCGACGACGGCCGGCTGAGCCTGGCCGGTCGCGAGCTCACCTGGCACCGGGCCGACGGCAGCGAGAAGATCGAACTACCCGACGCGGCCGCCGTCGTCGACGCCCTGCGCGACCGGTTCGGCATCGACGTGGCCGGCGTCGGCGACCGGTCCGCTCTTGAGGCGCGCCTGCGCGGGCTTCTCGACTAGCGCGCCGCAAGCCAGGGGCCGATGCGCCGCAGCGCCTCGTCGATGTCGGCGGTGGGCCCGGCGAACGACAGCCGGACGAACGCGTTGCCGCGCGCGGTGTCGAAGTCGATGCCCGGCGCGATCGCAACGCCGGTGTCGCTCAGCAACTTCGAGCAGAACCCGAGCGAGTCGTCGGTGAAGCCCGAGACGTCGGCGTACACGTAGAACGCACCGTCGGTGGGGGCCAGCCGGTCGAGCCCGATTCGGCGCAGCCCGTCGAGCAGCCGCGACCGGTTGATCGCGTACTGCCGCAGGTGGCCGTCGGCCTCGGCGATCGCCTCCGGGGTGAACGCGGCGACCGCGGCGATCTGCGACAGCACCGGCGGGCAGATCGTGAAGTTGCCGGCGAGGCAGTCCACCGCGCGCCGCAACTCGGGCGGCACCAGCAACCAGCCCAGCCGCCAGCCCGTCATCGCGAAGTACTTGGAAAAGCTGTTGACCACCAGAGCATTTCGCGACGTCTGCCATGCGGAGCTGGTCTGCGGCGCCCCGTCGTAGACCAGGCCGTGGTAAACCTCGTCGCTGATCAGCCGGGCGCCGGAGGCCTCGCACCAGGACGCGATCGCGGCCAGTTCGTCCGGCGGGATGACCGTGCCGGTCGGGTTGGCCGGGCTGGCGACGATCACGCCCTGCACCGGCGGGTCGAGCTCGGCGAGCATCCGTGCGGTGGGCTGGAAGCGGGTCTGCGGCCCGCAGGGGATGTCCACCACCTCACAGCCCAACGCCGACAGAATGTTTCGGTAACAGGGATACCCGGGACTGGCCAGCGCCACCCGGTCGCCGACGTCGAAACACGACAGGAAGGCGAGCAGAAACCCACCCGACGAGCCCGTGGTGACGACGACCGCGTCGGGCTCCACCTCGATTCCGTGCCGGCGCCGGTAGTCCGCGGCGATCGCGGCACGCAGTTCGGGCAGCCCCAACGCCACGGTGTAGCCGAGCTGGTTGAGGTGCAGGGCGGCGGCCGCGGCCGCACGCACCGGCTCGGGCGCGCCCACGCCGGGTTGGCCGGCGGACAGGTTGACCAGGTCGCCGTGGCTGCGCTGGCGCGCTGCGGCGGCGAGCCACACGTCCATCACATAGAACGGCGGGATGCCGGCGCGCAGCGAGACGTGGCCGTTCACGGGGTCGTCAGCACCTCGGATTCCAGTCGGCGCAGCAGCTCTCGCGTCGGGGCCAGCAGGTGCGCGGCGCCGTGCGCGCGCTTGAAGTACAGGTGCATGTCGTGTTCCCAGGTGATGGCGATGCCGCCGTGCAGCTGGATTCCCTCCCCGGCCACGGCGCACAGCGTCTCGGTGGCGGCCAGCCGCGCGGTGGCGGCGTTGGCCGGGCCGGGGTCGGTGCAGGCGTCGGAGACCACCGCCTTGGCCGCGGACACGGCGACGTAGAGGTCGGCCATCCGATGCTTGAGCGCCTGAAAGCTGCCGATCGGCCGGCCGAACTGGACGCGGTTCTTGGTGTACTCGACGGTCAGCTCCAGGCAGCGTTCGGCGGCGCCGATCTGCTCGGCGGCCAGCAGGATGGCCGCGGCGTCGGCCAGGCCGGGGTCGGGGCCGACGCCTTCGGTCTGCTCGGGCCGGATCCGGCCCAGGCGGCGGGTGGGATCCAGGGTGGCGACGGGCGCGGCGCTGAATCGCGTCCACCGGCTCAGCTGCCCGTCGGCCACCGCCACGACGACGTCGGCGACGTCGCCGTTGACCACGTAGTCGGCGTCGAGGACCACCGCGCCGATCGAGCTGCCTTCGGCAAGGCGTTCCAGCGCGTCGGTGTCCGGCTCGGGCGCGGCCAGCAGCGCCAGTTCGGCCAGCGTGGTGCCCAGCAGCGGCGAGGGCGCCAGGGTCCGACCCAGCTCCTGCAAAACCGTTGCCGCGTCTGCCAACTCGCCGCCAGCGCCACCCAGGTCCTCGGGTATCACCAGTGCGGCGGCGCCGACCTGCTCGCACAGCAGCCGCCACAGCGACGGGTCGTAGCCCCGTTCGGACTCCATCGCGGCGCGCACCGCCGGCGGCGTCGCGTGCTTGGCGACCAGCGCGGCCACGCTCTGCCGCAGCATCTCCCGTTCTTTCGTGATGGTCATAACGCCTCCAGCACCCGCCGTCGATGCGCCTCCGGGGTACCCCAGGCCGAGCGCAATGCCTGCACCCGCAGCAGCCACTGCGACAGGTCGTGCTCCTGGGTGAAGCCGATGGCGCCGTGGGTCTGCAGCGCCGAGCGCGCCGCCAGCAGTCCCGCCTCGGCGGCAGCGGCTTTGGCCGCGCTGACCTCGCGGGGCGCCAGCGACAGGGCCGCGCCGTACACCAGTGGGCGGGCCAGCTCGACCGCGATGTGCACGTCGGCGAGCTTGTGCTTGATCGCCTGGTAGGAGCCGATCACCCGGCCGAACTGGGTCCGCTGCTTGGCGTAGTCGACCGCGGCGTACAGCAGCGCCTCGGCGGCACCGACGAGTTGGGCGGCGGTGGCCAGCACCCCGAACTCGTAGGCGCGCGGGATGTCTGCCTGCCAGACCTCGCCGGTCGCCGCCACGTCGTAGAGGCGCCGGCTGGGATCGACGGACTCGTGCTGTCGGCCGGGCTCGGCCGCGCTCACGCCGTTCCCGGTGGCCAGCAGCACCAGCCCGGCCGCCCCGGCGTCCACGGCGCGCGGCTGGTGCGGCGGCAGCGCCGCGGTGGCGATCAGCTCGCCGGACGCCAGCTGAGCGCAGCGGTCAGCTTGGCCTTCAGTGGCCAGCAAAACCGGTGCCACGGCGATCGATTCGGCCACCGGTCCGGGCACGCACCAGCGCCCGATGCGTTCCAGCGCGACCACCAGGTCCACCGGATGGGCGTCCAGGCCGTCGAACCGCTCCGGCACGGCAAGCGCGGTGACGCCGAGTTCGGCCAGTCGTTGCCACACCTTGCGCCCGGGCGCGACATCGCCCGCGGACCACGCCCGCACCGCGGCCGGCAGGTCCGCGGCGCCCAGCGCCGCGTCGATGCTGGCCGCGAAGTCCCGCTGCTGTTGGTCGAGCGCGAATCTCACTTCCTGCCCCCCGACTTCTCGCGAGGCAGGCCCAGCAGCCGCTCGGAGATGATGTTGCGCTGAATCTCGTTGGTGCCGGCGTAGATCGGGCCGCCCAGCGCGAACAGCAGGCCGTCGGTCCAGGGCCCCGCGAGCTCGCCGTCGGCCGCCAGGAGGTCGAGCGCGGTCTGGTGTATGGACACGTCGAGGTCGGACCAGAACACCTTGGTCACCGAGGATTCCGCGCCCAGTTCGCCGCCGGCGGCGAGCCTGGTCACCGTGCCGAAGGTCTGCAGCCGGTAGGCCTGCGCGTCGATCCACGCGTCGGCGACCCGCTCGGCGAGCGCCGGTGGGGACCCGAGGTCCTTCCACAGCCGCACCAACCGCTCGGCCGCCGCCATGAAACGCGCCGGGCTGCGCAGCGACATCCCGCGTTCGTTGCCGGCGGTGCTCATCGCCGCGCGCCAGCCGTCGCCGGGGGTGCCGATCACGTCGGCGTCGGGCACGAAGACGTCGTCGAGGAAGATCTCCCCGAAGCCGGTGTCGCCGCCGAGTTGGGCGATCGGGCGCACGGTGACGCCGTCGGCCCTGAGGTCGAACATGACATACGTCAGCCCGTGATGCCGCTCGGCGGTGGGGTCGGACCGGAACAGCCCGAACCCCATCTCGGCGAACGGTGCCCGCGAGCTCCAGATCTTCTGTCCGCCCAGCAGCCAGCCGCCGTCGATCCGGGTCGCGGTGGACCGCAAGGACGCCAAATCACTGCCGGATTCGGGCTCCGACCACGCCTGCGCCCAGATCTGTTCGCCGCTGGCCATTTTCGGAAGGATGCGGTCCAGCTGCTCGGAGGTTCCGTGCGCGAACAGCGTCGGGGCCAGCATCGAGGTGCCGTTGGCGCTGGCCCGGCCGGGCGCCCCGGCGCGGAAGTACTCCTCCTCGAACACCACCCAGTGCAGCAGCGGCGCGTCGCGGCCGCCGTACTTCTGCGGCCAGGTGATCACCGACAGGCCGGCGTCGAAGAGCACCCGGTCCCAGCGCCGATGCTGGGCGAAGCCCTCGGCGTTGTCGTAGGACCTCGTCGGGATCGAATCGGCGTTGTCTGCCAGGAACTTCCGCACCTCGGCCGCAAAGGCCAGTGTCTCGTCGTCCAGGTCCAGGTCCATCAGGCCAGCTCCCGCAGTTGTGATTTGACCACCTTGCCGCCCGCGTTGCGCGGCAGCGTGTCGACGAACCGCACCGACCGTGGGGCCTTGAAGTTCGCCAGATGTTCACGGCTGTAGGCGATCACCGACTCCTCGTCGAGCTCGGCGCCGGGCCGGGTCACCAGGAATGCACGCCCGACCTCGCCGAGGCGCTCGTCGGGAACCCCGATCACCGCGGCGTCGGCCACCCCCGGCATCCGGGCGAGCACCTGCTCGACCTCGGCGGGATAGACGTTGAAACCGCCGCAGATGTACATGTCCTTCAGCCGGTCGGTGATGCGCAGGTTGCCGGCCCGGTCGAGGGCGCCGATGTCGCCGGTGTGCAGCCAGCCGTCGGGGTCGATGGCGGCGGCGGTGGCCGCCGCGTCGTCGAGGTAGCCCAGCATCACGTTGGGTCCGCGCAACAGCACTTCGCCGGACTCCGATCCGGCCGCGGCGTCGATGCGCAGCTCGAAGCCGGCGAACGGGCGGCCGCACGTGGTGGCCACGGTGACCGCGTCGTCGTCGGCGCGGCACATGGTGCCCATGCCGTTGGCCTCGGTCAGCCCATAGGCGGTCAGCACGATGTCGATGTCGAGCTCGGTCTGCATGCGCTCCACCAGCACGACGGGCACGGTGGCCGCCCCGGTCACCGCGAACCGCAGCGAGCTCAGGTCGTAGTCGCCGCGCGCCGGATGGTCCAGCAGCATCTGGTAGATGGTGGGCGGACCGGGCAGCACGGTGATGCGCCTGCGCTCGATGGCCTGCAGGGCGGCCAGCGGGTCGAACGTGACGTGCGGGATCAGCGTCGCGCCGGTCTGCAGGCAGGCCAGGATGCCGGCCTTGTAGCCGAAGTTGTGGAAGAACGGGTTGATGCACAGGTAGCGGTCGTCGCTGGTGATCTTGCCGTTGGCCGCCCATGACGCCGACGCCGACAACGACTGGCGGTGCGCGCACAACACGCCCTTGCTGCGCCCGGTGGTCCCGGAGGTGAACAGGATGTCGCTGACGTCGTCGGGCCGGACCGCGGCGGCGGTGGCGCTCACGGCGGCGGCATCGGTGCCGTGGGCCACGAAGTCGTCCCAGGTGCCGTCTGCCGCTTCCATCGGGATCCGGACGACGTGGCGCAGCGCGGGCAGCGCGCCCCGGTCCAGCGCGGCGGCCCGGTCCGCGCCCAGGAACCGGCCCATCGCGAACAACACCGGCGCGCGCGTGCGGCCCAGGATGTCGGTGGCCTCCTCGGCGGTGTAGCGGGTGTTCAGCGGCACCATGGCGGCACCGGCGTGGTGGATCGCCAGGCAGGCCACCACCCAGTGCCAGGTGTTCGGCGACCAGATGGCCACCCGGTCGCCGGGCCGGACGCCCAGGGCGATCAGGGCGGCGGCGGCGCGGTGCACCTCGTCGCGCAGCGCGGCGGCCGTGAACGACCGGTCGTCGGTGATCAGGGCCGGGTGGTCGGGGAGCCGGAGCGCCAAACGATCGAGCGCCGCGGGCACCGTGCGCGGATCGTTGGTCATCGGATGCTCCTCGGTGTCCGGTCCGCGGCGCGCGGCACCGGCGGCCTAACAAAGCAAGTGCTTGGTAGGTTAGCCTACAGGGCATGCAGGACGTCGAGGAGTTCCGGGCGGAGGTCCGCGGTTGGCTCGCCGACAATCTGGTCGGCGAATTCGCAGCTCTCAAGGGTCTGGGCGGCCCGGGCAGCGAGCACGAGGCGTTCGAGGAACGGCGCGCCTGGAACCAGCATCTCGCCAAGGCCGGCCTGACCTGCCTCGGCTGGCCGGTCGAACACGGCGGCCGGGGGCTCTCCACCGCGCACCGGGTGGCGTTCTACGAGGAGTACGCCCGCGCCGACGCCCCGGACAAGGTCAACCACTTCGGCGAGGAACTGCTCGGTCCGACGCTGATCGCGTTCGGGACCCCCGAGCAGCGGCAGCGGTTCCTGCCGCGCATCCTCGACGTCACCGAGCTGTGGTGCCAGGGATATTCGGAACCGGGCGCGGGCAGCGACCTGGCCAACGTGGCCACCACCGCCGAACTCGACGGCGGCCAGTGGGTGATCAACGGCCAGAAGGTGTGGACGTCTCTGGCGCACCTGTCGCAGTGGTGCTTCGTGCTCGCGCGCACCGAGAAGGGCTCCAAGCGGCACGCCGGTCTGTCGTACCTGCTGGTGCCGCTGGACCAGCCGGGCGTACAGGTCCGGCCGATCGTCCAGATCACCGGCACCGCGGAGTTCAACGAGGTGTTCTTCGACGACGCGCGCACCGACGCCTCGATGGTGGTCGGCGAGCCGGGTGACGGCTGGCGGGTCGCGATGGGAACGCTGACGTTCGAGCGCGGGGTGTCCACCCTCGGGCAGCAGATCGTCTATGCCCGAGAGCTTTCCAATCTTGCCGAGCTCGCGCAGCGCAACGGCGCAGCCGAGGACCCGTTCATCCGGGAGCGCCTGACCCGGGCGTGGACCGGGCTGCGGGCCATGCGTTCGTACGCGCTGGCCACCATGGACGTTGAGCAGCCCGGCCAGGACAGCGTGTCGAAGTTGTTGTGGGCCAACTGGCATCGCGCCCTGGGCGAGCTGGCGATGGACGTGGTCGGCAGGTCTTCGGTGATTTTGGCTGACGGCGAGTTCGACGAATGGCAGCGGCTGTTCCTGTTCACCCGCGCCGACACCATCTACGGCGGGTCCAACGAGATTCAGCGCAACATCATCGCCGAGCGGGTGCTCGGCCTGCCCCGAGAGGTGAAGGGATGACGCTGTCCGAAGCGCCGAAAGAGATTGCCGGACACGGGCTTCTGGACGGCAAGGTGGTGATCGTCACCGCCGCCGCCGGCACCGGCATCGGTTCGGCGACCGCGCGGCGGGCGTTGGCCGAGGGTGCCGACGTGGTGATCTCCGATCACCACGAACGCCGGCTGGGGGAGACCGCCGACGAACTGTCGGCGCTGGGGCTGGGCCGGGTCGAGAAGGTGCTGTGCGACGTGACGTCGACCGCGCAGGTCGACGCGCTGTTCGCCTCGGTGACCGCCCGGATGGGGCGCATGGACGTGCTGATCAACAACGCCGGGCTGGGTGGGCAGACCCCGGTCGTCGACATGACCGACGAGGAATGGGACCGCGTCCTGGACGTGACGTGCACGTCGGTGTTCCGTGCCACCCGCGCGGCGCTGCGGTACTTCCGCGAGGCCGGCCACGGTGGGGTGATCGTCAACAACGCCAGCGTCCTGGGCTGGCGGGCCCAGCATTCGCAGGCGCACTATGCGGCCGCCAAGGCGGGCGTGATGGCGTTGACCCGTTGCAGCGCAATCGAAGCCGTCGAGTACGGCGTGCGGATCAACGCGGTGTCGCCCAGCATCGCCCGGCACAAGTTCCTGGACAGGACCACCTCGGCCGACCTGCTCGACCGGCTGTCCGCCGGTGAGGCGTTCGGGCGCGCCGCCGAGCCGTGGGAGATCGCGGCCACGATCGCGTTCCTGGCCAGCGACTACTCGAGCTACCTCACCGGCGAGGTCATCTCGGTCTCCAGCCAGCATCCGTGAGGCGCTAGCCGAGCAAGCGCTTGGTTGATAGGCTGTCCCGGTGGACGGTCAGCCGAACAGCCGCCGCGGGGAGCTGCTCGAGCTCGCCGCGGCCATGTTCGCCGAGCGCGGGATGCGGGCGACCACCGTGCGCGACATCGCCGACGGTGCCGGCATCCTCTCCGGCAGCCTGTACCACCATTTCTCCTCCAAGGAAGAGATGGTCGACGAGTTGCTGCGCGGCTTCCTGGACTGGCTGTTTGCCCGCTACCGCGAGATCATGGACACCGAGGCCAATGCCCTGGCCCGCCTCAAGGGGTTGTTCCTGGCGTCGTTCGAGGCGATCGAGCACCGGCACTCGCAGGTCGTCATCTACCAGGACGAGGCCAAACGGCTGTCGTCGCAGCCACGGTTCTCCTACATCGAGGACATGAACCGCCGGCAGCGCAAGATGTGGGTCGAGGTGCTCAACCAGGGCATCGACGAGGGCTACTTCCAGCCCGAACTCGACGTGGACCTGGTCTACCGCTTCATCCGTGACACCACCTGGGTGGCGGTGCGCTGGTACCAACCCGGTGGACCGCTCACCGCGCAACAGGTGGGCCGGCAATACCTCGCCATCGTTCTGGGCGGAATCACGAAAGAAGGAGTCTGAAAGATGGCTGCGTTTTCCCAGGCCTATGTCATCGACGCCGTGCGTACCGCGGTCGGCAAGCGCAACGGATCACTGGCCGGGGTTCACCCCGTCGACCTGGGTGCCTACGCGTGGCGCGGTCTGCTCGACCGGGTCGACGTCGACCCTGCCGCCGTCGACGACGTGATCGCCGGGTGTGTCGACGCCATCGGCGGGCAGGCCGGCAACATCGCCCGGCTCTCGTGGTTGGCGGCCGGCTATCCCGAAGAGGTTCCCGGCGTCACGGTGGACCGGCAGTGCGGCTCCAGCCAGCAAGCGATTTCCTTTGGCGCGCAGGCCATCATGTCCGGCACGGCTGATGTCATCGTGGCCGGCGGCGTGCAGAACATGAGCCAGATCCCCATCTCGTCGGCGATGACCGTCGGGGAACAGTTCGGCTTCACCTCGCCGACCAACGAGTCCAAGCAGTGGCTGCACCGGTACGGCGACCAGGAGATCTCGCAGTTCCGCGGCTCGGAGATGATCGCCGAGAGGTGGAACCTGTCGCGCGAAGAGATGGAGCGCTACGCGCTGACCAGCCACGAGCGCGCGTTCGCGGCGATCCGCAGCGGGCACTTCGACAACGAGATCATGACCATTGAAACAGATTCCGGGCCGTTCCGGGTCGACGAGTGCCCGCGCGAGTCGTCGCTGGAGAAGATGGCCGGGTTGAAGACGCTGGTCGAGGGCGGCCGGCTGACGGCGGCGATGGCCAGCCAGATCTCCGACGGCGCCAGCGCGGTGCTGCTGGCGTCCGAGCGGGCGGTCAAGGACCACAAGCTGACGCCGCGGGCGCGCATCCACCACATCAGTGCGCGCGCCGCGGACCCGGTGTTCATGCTGACCGGACCCATCCCGGCGACCCGTCATGCGCTGGGCAAGACCGGCCTGTCCATCGGCGACATCGACACCGTCGAGATCAACGAGGCCTTCGCCCCGGTGGTCATGGCGTGGCTCAAGGAGATCAAGGCGGACCCGGAGAAGGTCAACCCCAACGGCGGCGCGATCGCCCTCGGTCACCCGCTGGGGGCCACCGGCGCCAAGCTGTTCACCACCATGCTGGGCGAGCTCGAGCGCATCGGCGGCCGCTACGGGCTGCAGACGATGTGCGAGGGCGGCGGCACGGCCAACGTCACGATCATCGAGCGGCTGTAGCTTTTTCCTCACGCCGCCGAACGTGAACTGGCTGCGAGTTTTTCGCGGTTTTCTCGCAGTGGTTGCACGTTCGGCGCGGGGCTCAGGCGTCGTAGTCGACGGCGACGAACGGCGTCGTCGGATGTGACTGGCAGGTCAGGATGTAGCCGGCGTCCAATTCGGCGCGCCCGAGGGCGAAGTTGTGGTCCATCTCGACCTCGCCCTCGACCAGCTTCGCGCGGCAGGTGCCACACGCGCCGCCCATGCAGGCATATGGCGCGTCGCTGCGAAGTTGCAGCGCGCCTTCCAGTATCGAGTCGCCGGGGGCCAGGTCGACCGTCGCCTGCGTACCGGACAGTGTGAACAGCTCGAGGTGGATGCGCTCCGCGTCGACGCAATGCTCGGTCAGAACCTCGTGTGCGGTGGTCGCGCAGACGAACCACTCGTCGATGCTGTCGGGCTGCAGGCTGCTCGTCAGCCACCGGTTGAGTTTGTCCCGGTCGATGCGGCCGCGCAGTTCCGGTGTGTGCAACGGATCGCCCGACAGCACGTGCAGGATCTCCAGGCGGTCGGCATAGCGGGACTCGAGCCGGTCCAAGCTCTCGGTTTCGATCTCGAGCGTCGTCGCCAGGATGGACAGCACCGGCGTGATCCCGCTGCCGGCCACCAGAGCGGCGTAGTGTTTTCGGGCCAGCGGGTGCAGCGGGGTACCGAAGCGCCCGGTCAGCGTCATCAGCTCGAGCACGTCGCCAGCCTTGAGGTCATTGGCCACAAACGTCGAAAACGCGCCGCCGGGAAATTGTTTGACGGCGATCCGCAGTTGGGCCCGGGTCGCCGGCGCGCAGATCGAGTAGTTGCGGCGAACGTTTTCGCCACCCGGGTCGGTGCGCACCGTGACGTGCTGGCCCGGTTCGAACCGGAAGGCGTCCCGCAGGCTTTCCGGTACGGCGAAGGTCACCAGGGTGCTGTCGGTGGTGAGGGGGTCCACCGACGCGACCGGGATGCGGTGCAACACCGCGTGCGGCGAACTCGACCTGGCCGGCATCCGCACCGGCAACAGCTTGGCGAGCCTGCCGTTGAGGGCCTTCCACTCCCGAAACTCATCGGGATTGTGTTGCTGGCCAAAGACTGTCGAGATGGCGGCGTTGCGCTCCAGGTAGGCTTCCTCGTTGCGCTTCCAGGTCCGCAGGTAGCGGTGGAACGGCACCGACGGGTGCAGGTGATGCACCAGGTGGTAGTTCTGCGACAGCAGCACCGGGGTGAACAGCCATTCCGCGCCGACCCGGTTGCGGGTTGCCCGGTAGCGATCGGTGCGCTGGGTGTCTGCCAGGCCGTGCTGGGGCAGCCAGTCGAACCACCACGCCAGGACGGTGACCCCGATGCGCTGCGGAACCAGAAAGACGACCGCGAGCGTCCAGAAGTTCCCGGTGATGACGGCGACCGTCAGACCGGCCAGGCTCAGGGCCAGCTATCACCAGCGTCTCGGCGAGCTCGAACACTGGCCGGCTGCGGGCACGCGGGAGGTAGTACCTCAGGTAGAAATACTCGGCCAGCGACCAGCGCAACGGCAGCGACCAGGGCGAGCCGTGCGATGCGAACGTGTCGGGGTCCTCGTCGTCGTTGGCGTGGCGATGATGCTGGATGTGGATATAGCCGAATGTCGGGAAGGCGACGATCGGGACGACGAAAAGCCACGCCATCCGCCCGAACAACCCGTTGACCCATCGCGCGGAGCTGATCGAGTGGTGCGAGGTATCGTGCACGACGGTGAACATCACGAACGTCACCGCGGCGTTGACCGGATTCGTGAGCCGGGCCGAGGCCCAGCCGTTGACGTAGCCCACCGTGGCGAACACGAAGGCGGTCAAAGCGCCGAGGAAGACTGCGACGATCGGCAACGCCGACTTCGGCACCGATTCGCCCGGATCGGGCAGCGCATGATGCGCGACGGATTCGGGGGCGTACTGGCCTACGTCGTCAATGGTCGACACAGCTGAAATAGCCTCACGGGCGGGCGTCCCGGGTACACCGCGTTCAGCGCGCGGCCAGGACCAGCCCGATGCTGCCCAGGGCCAGCAGCCAACTCGTGAAGCTGCCGACGAGGAAATACTCGGTCACCTCGTCGATGCCGACCGCGCCGTTGCGGTCCTTCTGGGCGCTCAGTTCGGGAAATCGGATGATTCCCTTGGCGGCGACGACGGCGCCGGCCGCGGCCACCTGTCCGCCGACGCCCAGGCTCAGGATCAGCAGGCGCTCCAGCGGGCCCAGCAGCCGGCCGCCCTTGAGGCGGTCGGACGGCTGTGGCTCGCCGGCCGGACGCACCGCCCCGACGGAGCCGAGCACCAGGCGCACCAGCTGATTCGCGGCGGCGAACTGCAGCACCACTACACCGACGATCATCAACAGCCGCGTGGGCGTGACGTGGGCGAGCGGCAGGTGCACCCAGGCCGACCACCGGGCGAAGACGCCGCCGACCGGCGAGGACCAACCGGACGCCACCGTCAGAAATGTCAGCGTCCCGGCGAAGACTGCCAGCGGGGCGGCCTGGCGCCTACCGCTGCGTTCACTGCGCATGCACAGCCACTCCCAGGCGGCCACGGTGCAGGCCGCCGGCACGAGCAACGCGACATCACCGCCGTGCCACAGCGCGCCCAACGCCGCGCACCCGACCACCAGGGCCGGTCCGATCGCCAGGGGCGGCCACGCCGCACCTATCGTCCGCCGGCACAGGTCGGCGATGCCCACCGCGATCAGGAAGACGGCGACGCCGCTCACGGCAAGCTCCGAAGGTATTGCGATGCAACGACAATCAGATCCAGGCCGTCACGGCTCGCCCGCTGCGACACTGCCGAGGCGCTGATGCCCTCGGCGGCGGCGAGTTCCTTCTTGGTCTGGCCGGTCATCAAGCCCTTCACAATCCGCAGCGATCTTCCATCGAGCGATCCAAGCAGATGGTCCCGACAGATCAGGGCCGCGTTGACGGCCGCGACGTCTGCGCGGGTGTTCTTGTCCGCCCGGAAGGTGGTGCGCACCAGCGTGAAGCCGGGCTGCCGTTGCGTCCGTGCGGTCGCCTGGATGGCCTCGCGCGCGGCCCACCACGCCGGTCCGTCCTGGATGCCGGTCTCGGGGTCCAGGACGGTGACGAGGCCCCATCCGATGCCGAAGCGGACGTCGACCTCGGGGGCAAGGAGCAGTCGCAGCCGCAAGGCGGCGTCGATGGCGGTGCCCACCGAGGGGTAGCTGCCCTGGAACTCGTCGCCGACGCTGAAGGCGGGGGCGGCGATCGCGCCATCGGCGACCTCGCGCAGGGCGGCGCTCACGCGTCGATGCAGCGCGGACCGGTCCGCGGCGCGCCGGGATGCCACGACGTCACCGATCACGGCCGCCCTGGGTGACGATCCACGCTTCACTCCAGCCATATGAAGAATATAACTTAATTCAGGCTAGATACAGCTATTTGCTTAATCACCTAGCCGCCGTCACGAGTCGCGGACGCGGCCACGCCGGCGATGATGTCGTCGACCGTGCGTTCCGCCAGCGCCTCGACCCGGCGGCGAACGGCGTGACGCAGCGGTCCGCGCAGGGCAAGCTCGGCGAATCCGTGCACCGCTGACCAGCAGGGCCATTCGGCGCCTTCGCGTCGCTCGGGGGACAGCATTCCCGCCTCCGACATCGCATCGAGCGCATCGACCAACGCCACGTACGGTGGAGCCCCGGCGGTCTCGCCGGCCGGCGGGCCGGTTCCGAAAAACGCCACGGTGAACCACCCCGGCTCGTCGAGCGCAAATTCGATGTAGCCGAGCCCGACCGCGCGGAGCCGATCGTCCGCCCGCGGCCGGCGCGAGCCGCGCCGGCGTGCCGCGCGTTGCATCCGTTCCGCCATCCGGTGCTGGATCGCGAGCGCGACAGCGCCGAGCAGGGCTTCGCGATCGGCGAAGTGGCGATAGGCGGCGTTGGGGGAGACCCCGACCCGCCGGGTGGCTTCCCGAATGGTCAGCGCTTCGGGCCCACCGGTCCGGGTGAGGTACAGGCCGGCATCGATCAACGCGGCGCGCAGGTCTCCGTGGTGATAGCCGGTTTTCGCGGTGGACACGCTTGACCCTTCTCGGGGCGGAAGTGTACGGTGTCAACATTACCATGTTGACGCTGTGAACATTGGAGGTTTGCACCGTGAGCACCGCAGCATTGCCGCCGGTTGTGGACGAGCGAGTGTGGCAGCGCGAATTGGCCGCGTTGCGCGAGCGGGAGAAGGCGGTTACTCGTGAGCTCGATGCGATCGCCGCGCAGCGACGACGGCTACCGATGGTCGCGATGCCGGACTACCTTCTGGAAGGCGAGCACGGACCGCTGCGGCTGGCCGACGTGTTCGGCAGCAGTTCGCAGTTGATCGTGTACCGCTCAGCCACTCGTTCGCTTTGATCGATCTACTGCCGTACGGCCGCCAGGAAGAATGGCAGGACTCCCCGGACGGCTGGCCCCAGCGACCCACGTACAGCGGATGGGCCGGCGCGCAGGACATTGCGCGGGCATGCGGTGCCAACGCTGACGCCCAACCGGAAGGAGCGAGATGACCACCATGACGACCGGCCTCACCACGATCAGCCTGGTGTGCGTACCGACACCCGAACAGGACAAAGCGGTCGAGTTCTACGAGTCGCTGGGGTTCGAGAAGCGAACCGATCAGCCATTCGGTGGCGGCTACCGGTGGATCGAGGTCTATCCCCCCGAGGGCACGACCGGCATCGCGCTGGCTCCGCCGCCGCCGGACGGAGGACCGGTGTTGCCGGCCAACACCGGTATCACGTTGTCCACCAGCGACATCGACGCCACCCACGCGGCGATGGCCGAACTCGGCGTCGACGTCGACGCCCAGGTGTCGCGCATGGGCGGGCCGGTCCCACCGATGTTCTGGTTCCGCGACCCGAGTGGGCACACGCTGCTGGTCGTCGAGTCCTGAATCACGGCTGAGCGGTCACTGCACGAAAGCGGCCGCCGACTGCAGGTGTGTGATCGCATCCCGGACGACGGACTCGATCAGCTCGGCACATGACGGCAGGTCCTCGAGGATCCCGGCCACCTGGCCGGAGGCCAGCACCCCGGCCTCGGTGTTGCCCTCGACCAGGCCGGCCTTCAGCAGCATCGGGGTGTTGGCCGCCATCACCACCTGCGACCAGCTCAACTCCTTGCCGTGGCGCATGGCCAGGCCGTCGGTGATCATCGATCGCCAGGTCATCCGCGACATCTGTTTGAACTTCGCGGCGTTGCGCACCGCGGCCACGAAACCCCTGACGGGTGAGCCGCTTTCCAGCTTCTCAACCAGGCCGGTGCGCAACACCCGATGCGGCATGCCGTCGACTCGGGTGGTCACCACGGTGCCGTCCAGCGCGGCCTCGAGGTAGCGGCGTTTGACGGCCTCGGGCACGGTCGAATCGGAGGTGAGCAGAAACCGGGTTCCCATCGCCACGCCGGCCGCGCCGTAGCTCAACGCCGCGGCCAGTCCGCGCCCGTCGAAGAAGCCGCCCGCCGCGATCACCGGAATCCCGCTGCCCTGCACGGCGTCCAGCACCGACGGTAACAGCAGCGTGGTGGCGACGGGTCCCGTGTGCCCTCCGCCTTCTCCTCCCTGCACGATCAACGCGTCGGCGCCCCACGCCGCGACCTTGCGCGCGTGTTTGGCCGCGCCGATCGACGGGATGACCACCGCCCCGGCCTCTTTGAGCCGGGCTATCAGCTCCTGCTTGGGCGCCAGCGCGAACGACGCCACCTTCACGCCCTCGCGGATCATCAGCTCGATGCGATCACCCGCATCGGCGGCATCCGCGCGGATGTTCACACCGAAGGGCTTGTCGGTGGCGGCCTTGACCTTGCCGATGGCCGTGGCCAACTCGTCGAGCGTCATGGTGGCCGAGGCCAGGATGCCCAGCCCGCCGGCGTTGGCCGTGGCCGACACCAGCCGGGCGCCGGCCACCCAGCCCATGCCGGTTTGGACCACCGGGTGCTCGACGCCGACCAGCTCGGTCAGCGGCGTGCGCAGTGTCATGACCGGATCTCTTTGTCGCGCAGCGATTGCGGGTCGATGACCTCGTGGATCAGGCGCAGCTCGTCGTCGGTCGGCAGCCGCGATTCGCCGGCCCCGTCGAGGTCGTGTACCTCGAACGAGGTGGCTTCCCGGACGTCGCCGGGGGTCACGCCCGGGTGCAGGGAGACGGCGCGCATGGTGTGGTCCGGTCCGCCGAAGTCGAACACGCCGAGGTTGGACACCACGCGGTAGGTGTTGGCGAAGCGAAACGCCGGGTTGGCCGGGTCGACCTTGTCCCAGCCGATGCCGCAGACGATGTCGACCGCGTCGCAGAACACCCGCTTCGAGTGGTTGCCGACCCAGTAGCTGGTCGCGTGGTTGACGGCGTTGCCGGGCGCACCGCGCACGCCGAACATCTGCCGCGTCGGATGCTGCAGCGGGCCGAACGCCGAAAGGTTCTGGTTGCCGAAGCGGTCCACCTGGTTGGCGCCCATCACCACATGTCGGCGCCCCCAGGCCAGGGTCTCGAAAACCCGGCCGAACGGCATCCAGCCCTCGACGGGACCGGTCTTGCCGAGCGGCGGGGTGTCGGCGAGCAGCTGCGCCTCGCCGTCGGTCAGCAGGATGTCGGGGGAGAAGGTCAGCCGCGCCAGCCGTGCGCCCACCGAGGCCATGGTGGTCATCGGGCTGACCATGATCTCACCGGCGTCCCGGAACAACTCGGCGCAGGCGACCGCGCAGATCTCGGCTCTGGTGGGGCTCACTTGGCCGCCTCCTTCGCGAACTCGCGCACGGCTGCCTGGTAGTCGTCCTCGCTGCCCGACAGGTAGGTCCGGACGAAACTGTGCCAGCCCTCCTCCGTCGAGGCGGCCTCGGCGTAGTGCCGCTGGAATTTCTCGTCGCGGCCGTAAGCCGGTGCGGCCGTGGTGAAGTGGGCGCCCCCGGGCGCCTCGACGACGGCGTCGACCATCATCCGGTTCACCAGCAGCGCTTGCGGGGGGACGGATTCGACCAGGTCCTGGGTCGAGACGACGCGTTCCACCGACAGGTAGCGCCGGTCGGCGGCCATCAAGAAGAGGTCGTCGAAATAGGGGTCGATGCCGGTGTAGGCCGCATTGCCCCGGCTGTCACCGAGGTTGAGGTGCACGAACGCGGCGTCCAGTCGCAACGCCGGCATGGCGAGCAATGTCTCCTGGCCGCCGCCGGGCGCCGGATACGGGCTCGTCACGGTCTTCAGTTCGCCCTCCCAGAAGTCGGGCACCGAACTGCCCAGACCCGCCCGAATCGGCAGGAACGGCAACCGCTGTGCGGCCGCCTGCAACCCGCAGCGCAGCATGCCCTCGTCCATTTCCCGGGCCTCGATCGCCCCGCCGGTGCGTGCCTTGGCGAACCACGGGTCGTAGAACGGCGGCGAGTCCAGCGAGACGAAGCCGTAGTAGACGCGCTTCACTTTGCCGGCCGAGCACAGCAGTCCCAGGTCGGGTCCGCCGTAGGTGATGACGGTCAGGTCCTTGACGTCGGTGCGCAGCAGGGCCCGCACGAAGGCCATGGGCTTGCGTCGCGAGCCCCAGCCGCCGAGGCCGATCGTCATGCCGCTGCGCAGCCCGGCAACGGCCTCGTCCAGCGTTGTCCTCTTGTCGCTCATGACTTCTGCACAAACGCGTCGCGGTGCTCGTCGGCGACCCCGGCGAGGTTGAGCTCGAATGTAAAGCCCTGCTCCATGCGGTAGCTGGAGTTGACGCGCTGCACGTCGATGAGGTTGAGCGCCTCCTTGGCCGCGCGGATGACGCGGGTGTCCTTGGCGGCGATGTCGCGGGCCACCCGCAACGCGGCGTCGTCGAGTTCCTCGCGGGACACCACCTCGTGCACCGAGCCGAAGTGGTGCAGGGTTGCGGCGTCCACGGTGGCCGCGGTGAAGAACAGCCGCCGCATCATGTGCTGGGGCACCAGCCGCGACAGGTGCGTCGCCGCGCCTAGGGCGCCCCGTTCCACCTCGGGCAGCCCGAAGGTGGCGTCCTCGGAGGCCACGATCACGTCGGAGTTGCCGACCAGTCCGATCCCGCCGCCGACGCAGAATCCGTTCACCGCCGCGATCACCGGCACCGCGCATTCGTACACCGCGCGGAACGCGGCGAAACAGCCGCGGTTGGCGTCGATGATTGCGGTGTACCCTTGCCCGGCAGCTTGAGTGCGCTGCATCTCCTTGATGTCCACGCCGGCGTTGAAGCCGCGGCCCTCCGCCCGCAGGATCACCACGTGGGTGCCGGGGCTGGCGCCGGCCGCCGTGATCGCGTCGGCGAGGTCGAACCAGCCGCGCGACGGGATGGCGTTGACGGGCGGGAAGTCGACGGTGACCGCGACGATCCCCGGTTCGGGGGTGGTGGAGGTGATTGGCATTGCGCTCCTGGGGGCGTGGCTACCTAAGCAAGCACTTGCTTGGTACGCTAGCACAGTGACCCGCGCCGAAGGAGGCCTCCCTTTCGGGGAGGCCATCAGTTTGGGATTGGCCGGGCGGGTCGTCCTCGTCACCGGCGGCGTCCGTGGGGTGGGCGCCGGCATCAGCGCCGTTTTCGCCCGGCAGGGCGCAACCGTCGTCACCTGTGCGCGCCGCGCCGTCGAGGGGTTGCCGTATGAGTTTCACTCCTGCGACGTGCGCGACGACGAGGCCGTCAGGGCATTGATCGACTCCATCGTCGATCGGCACGGCGGGCTCGATGTCGTGGTGAACAACGCCGGGGGTTCGCCGTACGTGTTGACCGCCGATTCCAGCGCGAAGTTCAACCGCAAGATCATCGAGCTCAATCTTATTGGTGCGCTCTATGTTTCGCAGTACGCGAACGACAAGATGCAAGACCAGCGGCGCGGTGGGTCGATCGTCAACATCTGCAGCCTCAGTGGTCGACGGCCGTCGCCCGGGACCGCCGCCTACGGGGCGGCCAAGGCGGGCCTGGAAAGCCTCACTCAGACGCTGGCCGTGGAGTGGGGGCCGAAGGTACGGGTGAATGCGTGCGTGGTCGGCATGGTGGAGACCGAACAGTCGGAGCTGTTCTACGGTGACGCCGAGTCGATCGCCGCGATTGCGAAGAACGTGCCACTGGGCCGGCTTGCCAAGCCCGAGGACATCGGTTGGGCCGCGGCGTTTTTGGCGTCGGATGCGGCGTCCTACATCAGCGGCGCCTCGGTGGAGGTGCACGGCGGCGGCGAACCGCCGCACTATCTGGCCACCACCAACGCGAGCGCGATCAAGTAGAGGAGACAAGGGATATGGGAGTGGTCGACGGGCGCGTCGTCATCGTCACCGGAGCCGGCGGCGGGATCGGACGCGCCCACGCGCTGGCCTTCGCGGCCGAGGGGGCCCGCGTGGTGGTCAACGACATCGGGGTGGGCCTGGACGGTTCGCCGGCGGGCGGCGGCAGCGCCGCGCAGGGCGTCGTCGACGAGATCACCGCGGCCGGCGGGGAAGCCGTCGCCAACGGGTCCGACATCGCCGACTGGAACCAGGCCGCCGGCCTCGTGCGGGCCGCCGTCGAGACCTTCGGCGGGCTCGACGTCGTGGTCAACAACGCCGGCATCGTGCGCGACCGGATGATGGCCAACACCAGCGAAGAGGAGTTCGACGCGGTCGTCGCGGTGCACCTCAAGGGGCACTTCGCCATGATGCGGCACGCTGCGTCGTACTGGCGCGGGTTGTCCAAGGAAGGTAAGACGGTCGACGCGCGGATCGTCAACACCAGTTCGGGCGCCGGCTTGCAGGGCAGCGTCGGGCAGGGCAACTACAGCGCCGCCAAGGCCGGCATCGCCGCGATGACGCTCGTCGGCGCCGCCGAGATGGGGCGCTACGGTGTCACCGTCAACGCCATCGCGCCGTCGGCCCGGACCCGCATGACCGAGACGGTCTTCGCCGAGATGATGGCGACGCAGGACCAGGATTTCGACGCGATGGCGCCGGAAAACGTGTCGCCGCTGGTCGTCTGGCTGGGCAGCGCCGAGTCGCGCGACGTCACCGGCAAGGTCTTCGAGGTCGAGGGCGGCAAGATCCGGATTGCCGAGGGGTGGGCACACGGGCCACAGATCGACAAGGGCGCAAAGTGGGAGCCCGCCGAGCTGGGGCCCGTCGTCAGCGACCTGCTGGCCAAGGCGCGCCCGCCGGTCCCGGTCTACGGGGCCTAGGAGCGCCTACCGTCGAACGTGCGCTCAGGGGCGCGTTTTGGGCCGACTTTTCGCCCTGGCTACACGCTCGGCACGCACCGTGTGACATGCCAGGGGCCTGATCGCCGCAGATTTCCCGCGAATTTCGCGGCCTCCCGCACTGAAACGCGATACGTTCTCTTCCGGGCCGCTGCGGCCGGTCGGGCGCGAGCAGGACAGCCACGAACCACGGGAGGTTTCAGATGTCGTATGTCATCGCGGGGCCGGAGTTGTTGGATTCGGCGGCAGCGGATCTGGGCAGTATCGCCGGAGCGCTCAACGAAGCGCACGCGTCGGCGGCGGCACAGACCACGGGGATCGTGGTCGCGGCCGAGGATGAGGTGTCGGCGGCGGTCGCGGCGGTGTTCTCCGGTCACGGCCAGGCCTTCCAGGCGTTGACGGCCCGGGCGGCGGCATTTCACCAGCAGTTTGTGCAGGCGTTGACCGCGGGCGCGGGGTCCTACGCCGGCGCCGAGGCCGTCAACGCTTCCACTGTGGCGACCACGTTGGCGACGGCCAACCCCACCACGGGCATCGCGTTGATCATGGGCGGCAGCGGGGAGCCGATACCTTCCCAGAGCTTCCTCACGGCCAATTTCAACCTCTTCATCAAGCCGCTGTTCCCCAATGTCACGCCCCAGGCCCTGTTCACGCCCGAAGGCAATTACGGGCTCTACACCGGCGTCAAGAGTTTGCCGCTGAACACGTCGGAGCTGCAAGGCGTCTCGATTCTCAACAGCGCGATCCTGCAGCAATTCCACCTGAATCCGAATGACCTCATCGTCGTCAAGGGCGAGTCTCAGAGTTCGACGATATCGTCCATGGTGATGCCCCTGCTGGCGTCCGAGCACATACCGAGTTCGGCTGTCTCCTTCGTGCTGACCGGGGATCCCAATGCCCCCAACGGCGGCCTCTTCGAGCGGATGGCCGGCCTGAGCATCCCGTCCCTCGGCATCACGTTCAACGGCGCCACCCCCTCCAACCTGTACCAGACGACCATCTACACCCAGGAATACGACGGCTTCGCCGACGTCCCGCAGTACCCGATGAATTTCCTGTCGGATCTCAATTCCCTTGCCGGGATTTATTACGTGCATCCCACCTACTCGGCGCTGACAACCCAGCAGGTCTCCTCGGGTTTCCTTTTGCCGGGGTCCGAAGCCCTCGGCACCCCCAACAGCATGACCAACTACTACATGATTCCCACCCAGAATCTGCCGTTGCTGGACCCGCTGCGCGCGATCCCGGTCGTCGGCAACCCCTTGGCCGACCTGGTCCAACCGGACCTGAAAGTTCTGGTCAACCTCGGCTACGGCGACCCCAATTACGGCTGGTCGCAGGGGCCGGCCAACGTGCCCACGCAGTTCGGCCTGTTCCCCCCGCTGCACGACGTGGCGAAGGTGCCCGGCCTGCTGGTCGCGGGAACCCAGCAGGGGATCACCGACTTCGCCCATGACGTCTCCGCCGAATTCTCCTCGGCCGGGCCGCTCCTGCCGTCGCTCTCCTCGCCCGGGTCACTCATGCCGTCGCTCAGTTCGCTCGCCGCCCCCTCGTCGGGGCCGTCGCTCATCCCCACCGCGATGCCCAGCCCGGTCAGCCTGCTTTCCGCGCTCTCACCCGTCAGCGTCGCCGGGGACATCTCCAACGCGGTCAACGCGCTCTCGGCGGCGGCCTCGGACTCCTACGCGATCTTGCTGCCCACGGCCGATGTCGCCAATGCGCTGCTGACCAGCCTGCCCGCCTACAACCTGACCCTCTTCGCGGCCGGGCTGCAGGCGGGCAATCTCGTCGAGGCCATCGGCCTACCCATCGCAGTCGACACCTACCTGATCCCGTTGGCCGGCGCGTTCGAAGCGTTCGCCGTCGTCGGTCAGGCCTCGTCGGTCGTCAGCGACCTGGGAGCCATCTTCACCGGCGCCGTCCCGGTCGACCTGCCCGTGATCATCCCGTGATCGTCTCGTAGCGGCGACGTTGCGCCGAACGTGCACTCAGCGCGAGATTTTGGCGAATTTTTCGCGCTGATTACACGCTCGGCGCGGCCGCGGCGTCAGGGTTCGCAGACGACGACGGGAATCACCCGCTCGGTCCACGACTGGTAGTCGTCGAACGACGGATACATCGCGACTAGTTCGGGCCAGTAGTGCTCGCGCTCTTCGGGCGTGGCGTCGCGCGCCCGTAACTGCAACACTTCGTCTTCGATCTGCACGGACACTTTCGGGTCCGCCTTGAGGTTGAGGTACCACATCGGGTGCTTATCGCGGCCGCCTTGGGATGCGACCAGGATGACGCGATCCCCGTCGCGCAGGTAGAGCAGCGGGCTGACCCGCGGCTGTCCGGTCTTGCGTCCCGTAGTGGTCAGTAGCGCGACGGCACTCTTCTGGAACACGCCGCCGAGCTTCCCGTTGGTGCGCCGGTAGATCCACGCGTTGCCGCGGGACATCCACTTGATGACGAAAGCGACCCATGGCGAATTCAGATGGCGCGGTGGTGGTTTCGGCATGTCGGTGATCCCGGGATTCCAGCGGATCCGCTACCGGCTAGATGCGCTCGATGATGGTGCCGGTGGACAGCGCACCGCCCGCGCACATGGTGATCAGCGCGGTGCTCTGGCCCGAGCGCTCCAGTTCGTGCAGTGCGGTGGTGATCAGCCGGCTTCCCGTGCAGCCGACCGGGTGGCCCAGCGCGATCGCGCCGCCGTTGACGTTGACCCGGGCCATGTCGGGCTCGTGCACCCGCGCCCACGACAGCACCACCGACGCGAACGCCTCGTTGATCTCGACGATGTCGATGTCACCCATCTTCATCCCGGCCTTCTCCAGCACCTTCGCCGTCGCCTGCACCGGGCCGTCCAGGTGGTAGTAGGTCTCCGCGCCGACCAGCGCCTGGCTGACGATCCGGGCCCGGGGGCGCAGGCCGAGCGCCTTGGCCTTGTCCTCGTCCATCCAGAGCACCGCCGCCGCGCCGTCGGAGATCTGCGACGACGTTCCCGCCGTGTGAATCCCGTCCTCCAACACCGGTTTCAGCGCGCCCAGCCCCGACAGCGTCGTGTCGCGCAGGCCCTGGTCACGGCTGATGGTCGTCCGCTCGGACGTCGGCTGCTTGTTCTCGTCGAGCACCGGCGCCACGATCGGGGTGATCTCGCGGTCGAAGCGGCCCTCCGCCCAGGCCTGCTTCGCCTTGGCCTGGGATTCGAAACCGAACTGGTCGATGTCCTCGCGGGTGATGCCGCGCCGCTTGGCGATTCGTTCGGCCGCGGTGAACTGGTCGGGCAGGTCGATGTCCCACGACTCGGGCCGCAGGATGGCGCGGTCGGGTCCGGCGTTGGCGCCCAGTCCGACCCGGCTCATCGCCTCGATCCCGCAGGCGATGCCGATGTCGATGGCGCCGACCGCGATCAGCCCGGCGATCAGGTGGTTGGCCTGCTGGCTGCTGCCGCACTGGCAGTCCACGGTCGCGGCGCCGACATGCTCCGGCAGCCCGGCGGCCAGCCAGCTGACCCGGGTGATGTTGTTCGACTGCTCGCCGAACTGCGTCACGCAGCCGCCGATGGCCTGTTCGACGTCGCCGGCGTCGATGCCGGCCTTCTCCACCACTGCCTTCTGCACCGCGCCCAGCAGCTCGGTGGCGTGCAGTCCTGACAGCCATCCGGCGCGTTTCCCGATGGGGCTGCGGGTGGCTTCGACAATTACCGGGTTACCCATGCGGTCAGGCTAGAACACGTTTCATTACTATGACAAGCGAGGATGCGGCCGCGCCTTTTTTCTGCGGTGGAGGCGTGTTTTACTGGCAACAGAGTTCCACTAGTAGAGCTAGTGCCCTGGATCGCCAGTCTCAGGAACAGCAGATGCGCGAGCAGTGAGGAGAAACAGCGTGCCCAGCCCCAACCTTCCGCCCGGATTCGACTTTCTCGATCCGGACAGAAATCTCAAAGGTCTGCCGGTCGCGGAGCTGGCCGAGCTGCGCAAATCCCAGCCGATCTACTGGCTGGACGTTCCGGGCGGCACCGGGGGTTTCGGCGACAAGGGGTACTGGGTGATCACCAAGCACCGCGACGTCAAGGAGATCTCGCTGCGCAGCGACATCTTCTCCAGCCAGCAGGACTGCGCCATCCCGGTCTGGCCGCAGGAGATGACGCGCGAGCAGATCGACCTGCAGCGACTCGTCATGCTCAACATGGATGCTCCGCACCACACCCGGTTGCGCAAGATCATCTCCCGTGGCTTCACCCCGCGCGCCATCGGACGGCTCCGCGACGAGTTGGACAGCCGCGCACAGAACATCGCCAAGACGGCCGCGGCGGCGGGCTCGGGAGACTTCGTCGAGCAGGTTTCGTGCGAGCTGCCGCTGCAGGCGATCGCCGGTTTGCTGGGCGTCCCGCAGGAGGACCGCGACAAGATCTTCCGCTGGTCCAACGAGATGACCGGCAACCAGGATCCCGAGTTCGCCCACGTCGACCCGGCGACGTCGTCGGCCGAGATCATCGCGTACGCCATGAAGATGGCCGAGGAGCGCGGTAAGAACCCCGGCGACGACATCGTCACCAAGCTGATCCAGGCGGACATCGAGGGTGAGAAGCTCTCCGACGACGAGTTCGGCTTCTTCGTGATGATGCTCGCGGTCGCCGGCAACGAGACCACGCGGAACTCCATCACGCACGGCATGATCGCGTTCTCGCAGAACCCGGAGCAGTGGGAGCTGTTCAAGAGGGAACGGCCCGAGACCGCACCCGACGAGATCGTCCGCTGGGCGACCCCGGTCACCGCGTTCCAGCGCACCGCCCTGGCGGACTACGAGCTCTCCGGCGTGCAGATCAGGCAGGGCCAGCGGGTGGTGATGTTCTACCGTTCGGCCAACTTCGACGACGACGTTTTCCAGGATCCTTTCAGCTTCAACATCCTTCGGAACCCCAACCCGCACGTCGGCTTCGGTGGCACCGGCGCGCACTACTGCGTCGGCGCCAACCTGGCCAAGATGACGATCAGCCTGATCTTCAACGCGGTCGCCGACCACATGCCGGACCTGAAGCCGATTTCGGAGCCCGAGCGGCTGCGGTCCGGCTGGCTCAACGGCATCAAGCACTGGCAGGTCGACTACACCGGCAATCCCCCGCAAGCGGGCGGTACCCCCAGCCCGGTGGCGCACTGAGGGATGTAGAGCTGACAATGGACTTCAATCTCACCGCGACCCAGCAGGCGGTCGCCGACGTGGTCACCTCCGCGCTGGGCCGGGACCTTTCGTGGACGGCGCTCGTCGACGGGGGGGTGACGGCGCTGCCGGTGCCCGAACGCCTCGGGGGCGACGGCGTGGGTCTGCCCGAGGTCGCGACGGTGCTGACCGAAGTGGGCCGCCACGGCGCCATCACGCCGGCGCCGGCCACACTGGGTCTCGGCGTAGTGCCGCTACTCGACCTCGCCTCCGAAGAGCAGCAGGACCGGTTTCTTTCCGGTGTCGCCGAGGGCGGCGTGCTGACCGCGGCGCTCAACGAGCCCGGCGCCGCGCTGCCCGACCGGCCCGGCGTCAGCCTGGCCAACGGACGGCTTTCGGGCACCAAAGTCGGTGTGGCGTATGCCGAACAGGCCGATTGGATGATCGTGACGGCGGACGCCGGGGTCGCGGTCGTTTCGCCGAAGGCCGACGGTGTCCGGTTGGTGCGCACCCCGACGTCGACCGGTTCGGACGAGTACACGGTCACGTTCGCCGACGTCGTGGTCGAGGACTCCGGCGTGCTGGCGAACGCGAACGCGCAGCGGGTCAACCAGCTTGCGCTGGCGATGTTCGGCGCCTACGCCGACGGGTTGGTGGCCGGGGCGCTGCGCCTCACCGCGGACTACGTGGCCAACCGCAAGCAGTTCGGCAAACCGCTGTCCACCTTCCAGACCGTGGCGGCGCAGCTCTCCGAGGTCTACATCGCTTCGCGCACCATCGATTTGGTGGCGAAGTCGGTCGTGTGGCGGCTGTCGGAGGGGGCGGGAACCGCCCCTCAATTAGCGGCAGACCTCGACGTCCTGGGCTACTGGATCGCGTCGCAGGCGCCGCCGATGATGCAGACCTGCCACCACCTGCACGGCGGCATGGGCATGGACATCACCTATCCGATGCACCGGTACTACTCCACGATCAAGGATCTGACCCGCCTGCTGGGCGGGCCATCTCATCGCCTCGAACTGGTGGGAGCGCAATGTTCATCGATCTGACCCCGGAGCAGCGCCAGCTGCAAGCCGAACTGCGGCAGTACTTCTCGAACCTCATCTCGTCCGACGAGATGAAGGCGATGGAGCAGGACCGGCACAACGAGGCTTACCGTGCGGTGATCCGCCGGATGGGCCGGGACGGCAAGCTCGGGGTCGGGTGGCCGAAGGAGTACGGCGGCCTGGGCTTCGGCCCGATCGAACAGTCGATCTTCGTCAACGAGGCGCACCGCGCCGACGTGCCGTTGCCCGCGGTGACGTTGCAGACGGTCGGCCCTACGCTGCAACAGTTCGGCAGCGAGCTGCAGAAGAAGAAGTTCCTCCCGCCGATCCTGGCCGGTGAGCTGCACTTCGCGATCGGCTACAGCGAACCCGAGGCGGGGACCGACCTGGCATCGCTGCGGACCGCCGCCGTACGCCACGGCGACGAATACATCGTCAACGGCCAGAAGATGTGGACCACCGGTGGGCATGACGCGGACTACATCTGGCTGGCCTGCCGCACGGATCCGGAAGCGGTCAAACACAAGGGCATCTCGATCCTGATCGTCGACACGAAGGATCCCGGTTTTTCGTGGACCCCGGTCATCCTGTCCGACGGCGCCCACCACACCAACGCCACGTACTACAACGACGTGCGGGTGCCCGCCGACATGCTGGTCGGCGAGGAGAACGGCGGATGGCAGCTGATCACCACCCAGCTCAACAACGAGCGGGTGATGCTGGGCCCGGCGGGACGCACCGCCGGCATCTACGATCGGGTGCACGCGTGGGCGTCCAAGCCCGGCAGTGACGGGGTCACGCCGATCGACCACGCCGACGTCAAACGCGCGCTCGGGGAGATCTATTCGATATGGCGGGTCAACGAACTGCTCAACTGGCAGGTGGCGGCCGCGGGCGAGGACATCAACGTCGCCGATGCCGCGTCGACGAAAGTCTTCGGCACCGAACGTATTCAGTACGTCGGCCGGCTCGCCGAGGAGATCGTCGGTAAATACGGCAACCCCGCCGATCCGGACACCGCCGAACTGCTCGGCTGGCTCGACTCCCAGACCAAGCGCAATCTGGTGATCACCTTCGGTGGAGGAGTGAACGAAGTCATGCGTGAGATGATCGCGGCCGCCGGCCTCAAGGTGCCCAGGGTGCCCAGATGACCGACATCGCAGAAGCCGTCGCCGAGATCAAGGCGGCCGGCGCCCCCAAGCCGCGCGTCGGGCGCGACCCGGTGAACCGGCCGATGATCAACAACTGGGTGGAGGCGATCGGCGACCGCAACCCCATCTACGTCGACGAGGCCGCGGCCCGGGCGGCCGGCCACCCGGGAATCGTCGCGCCGCCGGCCATGATTCAGGTGTGGACGATGTTCGGGCTGGCGGGTGAGCGCCCCAAGGACGACCCGCTGGGGCCCATCATGCAACTCTTCGACGACGCCGGGTACATCGGCGTTGTCGCCACGAACTGCGAGCAGACCTATCACCGTTACCTGCGGCCGGGCGAGCAGGTCGCCATCACCTCCGAGATGGGTGACGTGGTCGGGCCGAAGCAGACCGCGCTGGGCGAGGGGTTCTTCGTCAACCAGCACATCATCTGGCGGGTGGGCGACGAGGATGTCGCCGAGATGAACTGGCGCATCCTCAAATTCAGGCCCCGCGATGCCGCGCCCGGGACTTCGGTCCCCGAAGGCCTGGATCCCGAGGCCATGATGCGTCCCGCGGCGTCGCGCGACACCGCCTTCTTCTGGGAGGGCGTCAAGGCGCACGAGCTGCGGATCCAGCGGCGGCCCGACGGGAGCCTGCAGCACCCGCCGGTGCCGGCGGTGTGGCAGGACAAGTCCGAGCCCATCGACTACGCGGTGGCCGGCGGTCGCGGCACGGTGTTCAGCTTCGTCGTGCACCACGCGCCGAAGGTGCCGGGTCGCACGTTGCCGTTCGTCATCGCGCTCGTCGAACTCGAGGAGGGCGTGCGGATGCTGGGTGAGCTGCGTGGGGTGGACCCCGCGCAGGTGAAGATCGGAATGCCGGTGCGCACAACCTATATCGACTTTCCGGCGGGTGACAGCGGCCCGGAGTGGACCCTGTACGCGTGGGAGCCCGCGGGAGCCGGAGCATGAGCGCACCTGCCATCGACGTGGGCGCGACGCTGCCCGAGCTCAAGCTCTACGGCGACCCCACGTTCATCATCTCGACGGCCCTGGCCACCAGGGATTTTCAGGACGTCCATCACGACCGCGACAAGGCGCAGGCCAAGGGGTCGAAGGACATCTTCGTCAACATCCTCACCGACACCGGCCTGGTGCAGCGCTACGTCACGGACTGGGCCGGTCCGTCGGCGCTGATCAAGTCGATCGGGCTGCGGCTCGGGGTGCCGTGGTATGCCTACGACACGGTGACGTTCTCCGGTGAGGTCACCGCCGTGGAGGACGGGCTGATCACCGTCAAGGTGTTCGGCCGCAACAGCCTTGGCGATCACGTCATCGCCACCGTGACATTGACGATGGGGGACTCCTGATGTTGTCGGGCAAGGCGGCCATCGTCGGCATCGGTGCGACCGACTTTTCGAAGGACTCCGGCCGCAGCGAGCTGAGGCTGGCGGCCGAGGCCGTTCTCGACGCGCTGGACGACGCCGGTCTGCGCCCGGCGGATGTCGACGGCCTGACCACCTTCACGATGGACACCAACAATGAGACCGCGGTAGCGCGGGCGACCGGGATCGGCGACCTGAAGTTCTTCTCGCAGATCGGTTACGGTGGCGGTGCCGCGTGCGCGACCGTCCAGCAGGCGGCGATCGCCGTCGCCACCGGGGTCGCCGACGTCGTGGTGGCCTACCGGGCCTTCAACGAGCGCTCCGGCATGCGGTTCGGTCAGGTGCAGACCCGGCTGGCCGGTGATGCCCGCGCACAGGCCGACTCGACCGCGGCGGACAACTCCTTCTCGTATCCGCACGGGCTTTCCACGCCGGCCGCGCAGGTCGCCATGATCGCCCGGCGCTACATGCACTCCTCGGGTGCCACCAGCCGCGACTTCGGTGCGATCTCGGTGGCCGACCGCAAGCACGCCGCCAAGAACCCGAAGGCGTACTTTTACGAGAAGCCGATAACCATTGAGGACCATCAGAATTCGCGGTGGATCGCCGAGCCGTTGCGCTTGCTGGACTGCTGCCAGGAAACCGATGGTGCGGTGGCGATCGTGGTGACGTCGGCGGAACGCGCGCGTGACCTCAAGCAGCGGCCGGCGGTGATCGAGGCGGCGTCGCAGGGGTCGAGCCCCGACCAGTACACGATGGTCAGCTACTACCGGCCCGAACTCGGTCTGCCCGAGATGGGCGTGGTGGGCCGGCAGTTGTGGCAGCAGTCCGGGCTCGGGCCGTCCGACATCCAGACCGCCGTCATCTACGACCACTTCACGCCCTTCACCCTGATCCAGTTGGAGGAGTTGGGTTTCTGCGGCAAGGGCGAAGCCAAGGACTTCATCGCCGACGGCGCCATCGAGGTGGGCGGCCGGCTGCCCATCAACACGCACGGGGGCCAGCTCGGTGAGGCCTACATCCACGGCATGAACGGCATCGCCGAGGGGGTGCGGCAACTGCGCGGGACGTCGGTCAACCCGGTGCCCGACGTCGAGCACGTGCTCGTCACCGCGGGCACGGGCGTGCCCACGTCGGGCTTGATCTTGGGATAGCCTGCCGGGTCCGTCCCCGACCTTGACGGTGCAGTCACGCGCGGCCCCGAATGCGCCTGCAGCGTCACGCTCGGCAAAAAGGGAGGAGGTAGGGCGGCTACGCGGGGACCAGTTCGACGCCGGACAGCACCACGGCGTTGTCGCGCGCCGGCGCGACAACGCCGGCCAGGACACGACCGTTTTCCTTCCAGATGGCGACATTGAGCGTCTCGCCGGGAAAGGCCACACCGGCGAACCGCGCGCCGTAGGCGGCGACCGCCCCGGCGTCACCGTCGAACAGGGCGTCGGCGATCGTCTTGCAGGTCATGCCGTACGTGCACAAGCCGTGCAGGATGGGGCGCGGAAACCCGGCCGCCGCAGCGAATGCCGGATCGGAGTGCAGCGGGTTGCGGTCGCCGCAGAGCCGGTACAGCAGCGCCTGCTGCGGCAGGATCGGCATCGCGACCTCGAGATCGGGTGCCCGGTCGGGCGCCCCGTCCGCGCCCGACGGTCCGCGCGAACCGCCGAATCCGCCCTCGCCGCGGGCGAAGATGGACCGCTTCTGCGTCCACAACAGCGTGCCGTCCGGCGCGCTGACCGTCGTTTCGCTCCAGATCACCGCGGCCTTGCCCTTGTCCCAGATGTCCGTGAACCGGGTGACGGCCCGCGCCGAGCCCGACGGCGGAAGCGGAGCGGGCACCTCTACCCGCTCGCTGGCGTGCAGCACCTTGCTCAACTCGATGTCGATGCCGGGAAACCGCACGGTCGGCGGGGCGGTCATGTGGAAGGTGGCGGCGACGTTGCCGAACGTCGGCAGCACCTGCGGCGTGTCGTCCACCAGGTAACGCAGCTCGCGGGGGTCCATCGGATCCTTGCCGGCGCCCAGCCCGAGGTGATAGAGCTGCACATCGCTACTGGTCCAGGAGAATTCGACAGGGTCCAGCTCGGCGGCCAGCGCGACGTCCACGTCGATGGGCATGTCAGGCTTCCTCCTGCGCGAGGTGTAGAGCGGCCAGGTATCCGAAGGTCATGGCCGGACCGATGGTGCCGCCCGGGCCGGGATAGGTGTGCCCCATCACCGGCGCGCTGACATTGCCTGCGGCATAAAGCCCCTCGATGACGCTGCCGTCGTCGCGCAGCGCACGGCCGTGGATGTCGGTGCGGATGCCGCCCTTGGTGCCCAGGTCGCCGGGAACCATCTTGGCGGCGTAGAACGGCGCGTGGCTGATCTCGCCGAGATTGGGGTTGGGCTTGTTGGTCGGGTCACCGTAGTAGCGGTCGTAGGCGCTCTCCCCACGGTGGAAGTCGGCGTCCACACCCGAGCGCGCGAAGCCGTTGAAGCGTTCCACGGTGGAGCGGAACGCGGCCGCCGGCAGGCCGGCCTTCTCGGCCAGCTCCTCGAGAGTGTCGGCCGCGACGATCACCCCGGACTCCAGCCACTTGCGCGGAATGCGTTGTCCGGGCTGCAGTCCCGCGAAGATATAGCGGTCGCGGTACTGCTGGTCGAACACCAGCCACGCGGGAATGTTCTCCCCTGGCCCGGGCCCCTGCCCGAACTCCCCGCCGTACATGTGATGGCAGGCCTCGACGTAGGGCATCGATTCGTTCATGAACCGCTTGCCCGACATGTTGACGATGATCGACCCCGGCGAGTTGCGCTCCGAGAGTGCGAACCACGGTGCGCCCACCAGCGGCACCGTCGGGCCCCACCACGCGTCCTCCATCAAATCCAATGCCGCGCCCAGCTTTTCGCCGGCCAGAATGCCGTCGCCGGTGTTGGCCTTGGCGCCGACGGTCCACTCGGTGGTGATGGGCGCCCGCTGGTATTTCACCCGCATCTGTTCGTTGTGCTCGAAGCCGCCGCAGGCCAGGATCACCCCGCGGCGGGCCCGGATCAGCCGGGGTTCGGTCGACTCGGGTGCGTCGGCGTCGCGGACGTAGATTCCGCGCACCACACCGTCTTCGACGCAGAGGTCGGTGAGCGCGGTGTTCAACTCGACCGGCACGCCGGCCTGCCGAAGCCCGATCCGCAGGGGGCCGATCAGCGCCCGCCCCATGCCGACGAGGTTCTTCCCGGTCGCCTTGGCCCACAGCGTGCGCGCGCCTACCTTCAGGCTGCGCAGCACACCGCGCGGGTGCCGCTTCAGCTGGTTCAGCCGCACGTAGTCCTGCTGCATCACCACGACGTTGAGCGGCACCTTGCCGTAAGCCGGCTCCAGCCCGGCCATGTCGGTGCCGAGCTTGCGGGCGTCGAACGGCTTGGGTTCGATCGATCGGCCGCCCGCGCGTCCGCCCGGCGCCTCGGGGTAGTAGTCGGAGTATCCCGGCACCCAGCACATCTTCAGCGGCGTGTGCTGCAGCACGAACGAGAGCATCTCGGGCCCGCGGTCGAGGTAGGCGTCGATACGCTCGGGCTCGACCCCCCCGCTGGTTGATTTGTCGCCGACGATCCCGTGCAGATAGGTGCGGGCCGCCTCCGGGGTGTCGCGCACGCCGTAGCGTTGCAGGACCTCGTTGTTGGGAATCCACACACCCCCACCCGAGCGTGCGGTGGAGCCGCCGAAATGAGAGGCCTTTTCGACGACTATTGTCGAGAGGCCCCGGTGCGCGGCGGTGAGGGCAGCTACCATTCCGGCTCCGCCGCTGCCGACCACGACGACGTCGAACTCCTGCGCTGTCATGTAGAACACGTTATAGAATTGCCCGGGCCGGGCGCTACCGGCCCGGTCAAACGGACGAGGGGAATTCGGTAAGTGCTCAGTGCTGCGACGCGCGACGAGTTGGCCGCGACGTTGTGGCGTGCCGAGTTGGGCCGTGAGCCGATCGCTCCGTTGACGGGGGTCCATCCCGAGATGGATGTGGTCGACGCCTACGAGATTCAGTTGATCAATATCCGGCAGCGCGTGGGCGCGGGGGCCCGGGTCCTGGGCCACAAGGTGGGGCTGTCGTCGCCGGCGATGCAGCAGATGATGGGCGTCGACGAGCCGGACTACGGGCATCTGCTCGACGAGATGCAGGTCTTCGAGGAGACCCCGGTCAAGGCCGGGAACTACCTGTACCCACGGGTCGAGGTCGAGGTGGGTTTCATCTTGGCGGCCGACCTGCCGGGGGCCGGCTGCACCGAGGACGACGTGCTGGCCGCCACCGAGGCCCTGGTTCCGTCGATCGAGCTGATCGACACCCGGATCACCGACTGGAAGATCGCCCTGTGTGACACCATCGCCGACAACGCCTCCTCGGCGGGGTTCGTCCTGGGTGCGGGGCGGGTGGCCCCGGGCGAACTCGACGTCACGGCGATCGAGGCGGTGCTGACCCGCAACGGCGAGGTGGTCGCCGAGGGCCGCAGCGACGCGGTACTGGGAAATCCGGTCACCGCGGTGGCATGGCTGGCCCGCAAGGTGGAAAGCTTTGGGGTACGGCTGCGCAAAGGTGACGTCGTGTTGCCCGGGTCGTGCACGCGAGCGATCGACGCACGCGCCGGCGACGAGTTCGTCGCCGACTTCACCGGCCTGGGTTCTGTTCGACTCGCGTTCGAATAGCCGAATAGCCGAATAGCCGAATAACAGAAGCAGTACGAAGCAGTAATAAGGAGCAACATGCCGTCTAAGGCGAGTGTGGCCATCGTCGGGTCGGGGAACATCAGCACCGATCTGCTCTACAAGCTGCTGCGGTCGGACTGGCTGGAACCGCGCTGGATGGTGGGCATCGACCCGGCAAGCGAGGGTCTGGCCCGGGCCCGCAAGCTGGGGTTGGAGACCACGCACGAGGGGGTGGACTGGCTGCTGGCGCAGTCGGAGAAACCCGACCTGGTGTTCGAGGCGACCAGCGCCTACGTGCACCGCGCGGCGGCACCCAAGTATGCGGCGGCCGGAATCCGGGCCATCGACCTGACCCCGGCCGCGGTGGGCCCGGCCGTGATCCCGCCGGCGAACCTGCGCCAGCATCTGGGCGCGCCGAACGTCAACATGATCACCTGCGGGGGGCAGGCGACGATCCCGATCGTGTACGCGGTGTCACGCGCGGTCGCCGAGCAGGGCGGGGTGCCCTATGCCGAGATCGTGGCGTCGGTGGCGTCGGTGTCGGCGGGGCCGGGCACCCGGGCCAACATCGACGAGTTCACCAAGACCACCAGCAGGGGCGTGGAGACCATCGGCGGCGCCAAGCGGGGCAAGGCGATCATCATTCTGAACCCGGCGGACCCGCCGATGATCATGCGCGACACCATCTTCTGCGCCATCCCCGAAGACGCCGACCGCGACGCGATCGCCACGTCGATCCATGACGTGGTGGCCGAGGTGCAGACCTACGTGCCCGGCTACCGGCTGCTCAACGAGCCGCAGTTCGACGAGCCGTCGCTCAACTCCGGCGGCCAGGCCCTGGTCACCACCTTCGTCGAGGTCGAGGGTGCCGGGGACTATCTGCCGCCCTATGCCGGCAACCTCGACATCATGACCGCGGCGGCCACCAAGGTCGGCGAACAGATCGCCAAGGAATCCCTGTCGGCGACGGCGCCAGGAGTGCAGGCATGACCGAAGTCTTTTTCAACCCCATCTGGGACGTGCGGATGACCGACACGTCGCTGCGGGACGGCTCGCACCACAAACGCCACCAGTTCACCAAAGACGAAGTCGCGGCGATCGTGGCGGCGCTGGACGCCGCGGGGGTGCCGGTCATCGAGGTGACCCACGGCGACGGGCTGGGCGGTTCGAGCTTCAACTACGGCTTCTCCAAAACCCCCGAGCAGGAACTGATCAAGCTCGCCGCGCAGACGGCCACAGAGGCCAAGATCGCGTTCTTGATGCTGCCCGGGGTGGGCACCAAGGAGGACATCAAACAAGCCCAGGACAACGGCGGGTCGATCTGCCGGATCGCCACGCACTGCACCGAGGCCGACGTCTCCATCCAGCACTTCGGGTTCGCCCGCGACCTGGGCCTGGAAACGGTCGGGTTCTTGATGATGGCCCACACCATCACCCCCGAGAAGCTGGCCGCCCAGGCCCGCATCATGGCCGACGCCGGCTGCCAGTGCGTCTACGTCGTCGACTCCGCGGGCGCCCTGGTGCTCGAGGGGGTGCGCGACCGGGTCGCCGCGCTGGTCGCCGAGCTCGGCGACGACGCCCAAGTGGGCTTCCACGGGCACGAGAACCTCGGGCTGGGCGTGGCCAACTCGGTGGAGGCCGTCCGCGCGGGCGCCAAACAGATCGACGGGTCGTGTCGCCGGTTCGGGGCCGGCGCGGGCAACGCGCCCGTGGAGGCCCTGATCGGGGTGTTCGACAAGATCGGGGTCAAGACCGGCATCGACTTCTTCGACATCGCCGACGCCGCCGAGGACGTGGTGCGTCCGGCCATGCCCGCCGAATGCGTGCTGGACCGCAACGCGCTGATCATGGGCTACTCCGGGGTCTACTCCAGCTTCCTCAAACACGCCGTCCGCCAATCCGAACGCTACGGAGTGCCCGCCCACCAACTCCTGCACCGCGCCGGCCAACGCAAACTCATCGGCGGCCAGGAAGACCAACTCATCGACATCGCGCTCGAGATCAAACGCGAGCAGGCAAGTGGGACGGCCGCCGCGCATCAGGCGAAGGCCACCCGGCCCGGATTATGACCTGGGTCACCCGAATTATTTGAGTTCGCTGAAAGCCGCGCATCTTCCGTGGGACGTGGCTTAAGTTTGTAGTATCGACTGCTGTCGCATCGAGGGGAAACGATGAGTTTTTTGACGCTGCCGCCGGAGATCAACTCGCTGCTGATGTACTCCGGGGCCGGCTCGGCTCCGATGCTGCAGGCCGCTGCCGCCTGGAACTCGTTGGCCAGCGAGTTGTCTTCCGCGGCGGAGTCCTTTGCGTCGGTGACGTCGACATTGGCGGGGCAGGCGTGGCAGGGTGCGGCGGCGTCGGCGATGGCCGCGGCGGCGGCCCCGTACGCCGGGTGGTTGAGCGCGGCGGCGTCCCAGGCGGCCGGCGCGGCCGCCCAGGCCCAGGCGGTGGCCAGCGAGTTCGAGTCGGCGCTGACGGCCATCGTCCACCCGTTGGCGATCCAGGCCAACCGCAACGGCCTGGTCAATTTGGTGATGTCCAACCTGTTCGGGCAGAACTGGCCGGCCATCGCGCAGACCGAGTTCAACTACGCGGAAATGTGGGCCCAGGATGTGGCCGCGATGGTGGGCTACCACGGTGGGGCATCGGTGGCGGCCGCACAACTGACCGCGGGACAGGCTGCGATGCCGCCGCTGCCGTTCCTGGCCGGCATGGGCGCTGTGGCGGGCATGGGTGCCATGGCGGGCATGGGCGCTATGGGCTCCATGGGCTCCATGGGCGCTACGGGCGGTGCCGTTTCCGGTGGCGGCGCCGCCGGCGGTGCAAGTGCCGGCAACCCCGGCGCCGTCGGCCAGCCGACCGGCAACGCGGGTGTCGGCGGGGTCGTCGGCGGAGGCGCGAACGTCGCGGCGACGACGGGCGGCGGCAGTGCCGGCACCGCGGCTCCCGACGGCGGCGCCGTCGCCGGTGGCGGAACCGGGGAGTCCGCCAGTGCCAGTGCCGGCGGTGCGGCGGTCTCCGGTGCCGGTACTGCCGGCGGCGGGACCGCGAACGTCACCGGCGCCAACCCGGGCCTTGCGGGAGCGGCCGGGATGGGGGCGATGATGGCGGTGCGGGCAGCCGGCTCGGCGTCGGCCGGCTCGGCGCCGTCCACCGCGGCGGCGCCGCCACCGGAGACCGCCGCCCCGCCGGCCACGGAGGCGATGGAAGCCGCGGAAGGCGTGGAGGCGGTCGAAGCGGAAGCCGTCGCGAGCGCCCCGGCCGCGGGGACACCGCTTGTCACGACGTCGGCGGCGGCGGGGCCGGCGGCGGCGGATGCCCCGAAGGCCCCCAAGAAAGCCTCCGCGGCCGAGGCCGAGGGGCCGCGCGAGCGGCTGGCGTTGGAAACGGAACCATCGGAACGCAAAACCGCGACCCGGTAGTGGTTCACCGAACGTCCGGATCTGCCCAACACCACTACATCTGCCCAACACCACTACGCGCCGGACACGTGCTCAGCCGGCGGGGCGCTCGAGCCACGCGGGGGCGGGGGCAGGCGTCCTGACGGGGCCCGGTCGTTCACCGGTTGCGTGGTGGTTGGTGCGGGGCCGGCGCGGGTAATCTGGGCTGCATGAACGTGATTCCGACTGCCGGTGAGCGCAGGGGCGGGGCGACCCGCGTCGTCGCGGCCGGCGTACTTTGCGCCATCGGGGCGGTGGCCATCGCGCTGCCGGCGGCAAACGCGGCTCCGCAGTGCGATCCGAACCAGACCGTGGGCAATTCCATCAACTCCTACCTGGAGCGGCATCCCGACCTGCACCAACAGCTGATCGCCAAGTCGGAAGCGGAGGGCGACGGCGGCAACGTCATCACCTACCTGGAGCGGCATCCGGACGTGCGGCAGCATCTGATCGACCTGTCGCAGCAGTGCGTTCCCTAGCGAGCCGGCCTCGTAGCGCAATGCCTTCCCGACGCGTGGGAACGTTCGCCATTGACGAAAAAGTAGAACACGTTCTAGCGTCTAGGCGTGTTCTCTGACTCCTTTTCAGGCCCGCTCACCTCTGCCATCGCCGAGGCCGAGCAACTGGTCGCCGCCGCGCCGCACATCCAGACCGAAGCCGATTTGCTCGAAGGGTTGCAGTATCTGGCCGGCTGCATAGCCGGCTGCATGCATCTGGCCTTCGACTACGACCGCGACCATCCGTTCCTGCAGTCGGGTACCGGGCCGTTCACCAAGATGGGTCTGGACAACCCCGACACCCTCTACTTCGGTACCCGGGTGCACGCCGGCCACGACTACGTCGTGACCGGCAGACGCGGCACCACCACCGACCTGAGTTTCCAATTGCTCGGCGGCGAGTACACCGACGACAACGTGCCGGCCAGCCAGGCCGCGTTCGACGACCGGGAACTCGAGATCGCCGCCGACGGCAGCTTCGAGTGGCGGGTGCGGCCGACCAGCCCCGGGCAGCTGGTGATCCGCGAGGTGTACGCCGATTGGTCGGCGCAGCGGGGCATCCTGGCGATCTCCCGACTGGACACCGCGGGCACCGCACCGCCGCCGCTGACCCGAGAGACCATCGAAAAGCGTTATGCCACAGCCGCCAAGCAGCTCGTCAACCGCGTCAAGACCTGGCTGCAGTTCCCGCAGTGGTTCTACCTCGACATCCCGGTGAACACCATGGTCGCCCCCCGGCTGACGCCGGGGGGCCTGGCGACCCAGTACTCTTCCGTCGGCCACTTCGAGCTGCGGCCCGACCAGGCGCTGGTGATCACGATCCCCGTCTCCGATGCCCCCTACCTCGGCTTCCAGCTGGGCAGCATGTGGTACATCTCGCTGGATTACATCAACCACCAGACCTCGCTGAACAACACTCAGGCCCAAGCGGATCCGGACGGCAAGGTGCGCATCGTGGTCGCCGAGAAGAACCCGGGGGTGACCAACTGGGTCGAAACGCTCGGCCACCGGCGGGGCATTCTGCAGTTCCGCTGGCAACGGGTGTCACGCCCGGTCGGCGCGGCCGACGGGCCGGGCGTCGAGCTGGTCGACTTCGACGCGATACCGGACGCGTTGCCGCACTTCGACCACAACAAGATCTCCGGGGACGAGTGGCGTGCCCGGATCACGCTGCGGCAGCACCAAATTGCGGCCAGGATGCTGGGGTGAAAATGGCAGAGATGCTCAAGGACAAGGTAGTCGTCATCAGTGGCGTGGGTCCGGGGCTCGGTACCACGCTGGCGCACCGGTGTGCGAACGAGGGTGCCGACCTGGTGCTCGCGGCCCGCACCCTCGACCGGTTGGAGGCCGTCGCCAAACAGGTCGGCGACACCGGGCACAAGGCGCTGTCGGTCCGCGCTGACATCACCGACGACGACGAGGTGAACAACCTCGTCGAGACCACCATGGCGACCTACGGCCGCCTCGACGTGCTGATCAACAACGCGTTCCGGGTGCCCTCGATGAAACCCTTGGCCGGCACCGGTTTCCAGCACATCAGGGACGCGATCGAGCTCAGCGCACTCGGGGCGCTGCGGCTCATCCAGGCGTTCACGCCCGCGCTGGAGAAGGCGAACGGGTCGATCGTCAACGTCAACTCCATGGTGCTGCGCCACTCACAGGCCAAGTACGGCGCCTACAAGATGGCCAAGTCCACTCTGCTGGCCATGTCCCACTCGCTGGCCACCGAGCTCGGCGAGAAGGGGATCAGGGTCAACTCCGTTGCGCCCGGCTATATCTGGGGCGACACGCTGCAGGCCTACTTCGAGCATCAGGCGGGAAAGTACGGCACCACGGTGGACCAGATCTACCAGGGGACCGCGGCCAACTCCGACCTGAAGCGGCTACCCACCGAGGACGAGGTGGCCTCGGCGATCCTCTTCCTGGCCAGCGACCTGTCCAGCGGCATCACCGGGCAGACCCTGGACGTCAACTGCGGGGAGTACCACACCTGATGACCGGCGGCACCGACCGGACCGATATCGGCACCGTCGAGGAGCTGCACGCCTCGGCCACCAAACTGGTGGGGCTCGACGACTTCGGCGCCGACGACGACAACTATCGCGAAGCGCTGGGCGTGTTGCTGGACTCCTACAAACGCGAGGCCGACCTGACCGTGCTGGGCAGCAAGATGAATCGGTTCTTCCTGCGGGGCGCGCTGGTGGCCCGGCTGCTGTCGGAATCCGCGTGGAAGCAGTACCCCCAGCACGCCGACGTCGTCATCGAACGCCCGATCTTCGTCACCGGGCTGGTGCGCACCGGGACGACGGCCCTGCACCGGCTGCTCGGCTCCGACCCGGCCCACCAGGGCCTGCACATGTGGCTCGCCGAATTCCCGCAGCCACGCCCGCCGCGCGACACCTGGGAGTCCAACCCGTTCTACCGCCAGCTCGACGACCAGTTCACCCGGCACCACCGGGAGAACCCCGGCTACACCGGCCTGCATTTCATGGCCGCCTACGAGCTGGAGGAGTGCTGGCAGCTGCTGCGACAGTCGCTGCACTCGGTGTCCTACGAGACGCTGGCGCACCTGCCGAGCTACGCGAAATGGCTTGCGCAGCAGGATTGGACGCCGTCATATCGGCGGCACCGCAAGAACCTTCAGCTGATCGGGCTCAACGACGCCGACAAGCGCTGGGTGCTGAAGAATCCCAGCCATCTGTTCGCGCTGGACGCGTTGATGGCCACCTACCCCGATGCGCTGGTGATCCAGACGCGACGCCCGGTCGAGACGATCATGGCGTCGATGTGCTCGCTGGCCCAGCGCACCGCCGAGGGCTGGTCGACGACGTTCGCCGGCGCCCGGATCGGCGCCGACGCGATGGACACCTGGTCGCGCGGGCTGCAGCGGTTCAACACCGCACGCGCCAAATACGACCCGGCCCAGTTCTACGACGTCGACTACCGCGACCTGATCGCCGACCCCCTGGGCACCGTGGCCGACGTCTACCGGCACTTCGGTATCACGCTGACCGACGACGCGCGGGCGGCCATGCAGGCCAGCCACGCCGAGAGCCAGTCGGGCGAGCGGGCGCCCAAGCACACGTACTCGCTCGCCGACTACGGGCTGACGGAGGAGTCGGTCAGGGAGCGGTTCGCGGGGCTGTAGCGGCCGGTGTGGACGCGAACTCAGTCCTCGTCGGGGGATGCGTCGAGGTAGCCTTCGGCGACGGCGTGCTCGATGCTGTCGCCGAGCTTGGGGCACGACCGGGTGCGTGCGGGATCCCCGCCGGAGCAACGGATCTCGGCGAAATACGCGCAACGCTGCGACGCCTCGGTGGTCCACTGGACCGCGGTGTGGCCCGGCCCGGGCCGCCTGACGTTCACCGTCACATGGCAGAACCGGCAGTTCACCGGGCGCAGCCCCGAGCTCAGGTAGCGCTCCCGGTCGGCGCGGCTGGCCTCGGCAACCGCGGCGGCACGCCGCGGATCGTCGCTGAAATCCCTTGACTTCGACCACGAGTCGTTACCGTTTCCCGGACCGGCGGGCTTGTGGGGGTGGTCGTGGCCGTCACCGCGCAGCGACAGCATCGATCGGGCGAGCCGATCGACGTCGGGTACCGCGGGGTGGTCGTCCGGCACGTTCGCTTCAGTGTTGCCCGGCGGGCACGTCGCCCGAAACGGGTTCGGCGCCAGCCTCTTTGGTCTTGAGATTCTCCTGCACCTCGGCGTTCCAGTATTCGTTGGCGCGGGTGGTGTCCACCTCGATCTCGAACCGTTCGACCATCTCCGGCTTGATGTCGGCGACGTCGACGTAGAACTGCTGGTACCAGCGGCGCAACTGGTAGACGGCGCCGTCCTCCTCGACCAGCAGCGGGTTGTCGATCCTGGTCTTGTGCTTCCAGATCTCGACATCCTGCAGGAAGCCCTTGCTGACGCCCTCGGTGAACGTCTTGGACAGCTTGTCGGTCATGGCCTCGTCCATGCCCTTGGGCTTTTCGACGACGACACCCCACTGCAGCACGAAGGAGTTCTGCGTCACCGGGTAGTGGCAGTTGATCAGGATCGATTCGGCCTTGTAGCCGCCGTAGCTGTTGTGCAGCCAGTTGATCATGAACGACGGCCCGAAGTAGGACGCCTCGGAGTCCAGGTGCGCCTCGCCGTAGGACGTTCCCAGGTCGCTGACGTCCGGACGGCCGACGTTGTGCAGGTACTGCGAGGCGATGTGGCCCTCGAACACGTTCTTGAAGTACGTCGGCAGACCGAAATGGATATAGAAGAAGTGCGCCATGTCGGTGACGTTGTCGATGATGTCGCGGCAGTTCGATCCCTCGATGAGGATGCTGTTCCACCGCCAGTCCGTCCATTCGTCGCTGGCGGCTTCGGGGATGTCGGGAATCCGGACCGCGGGGTCGGGCGGATTGCCCTCGTGGTCGTGCCAGACGAACAGCAGGCCGCCGCGCACGTCGGTCGTCCAGGCCCGGGTGCGCGCCGTCTTCGGCGTGCGCTTGGCGTACGGCACCAGCTTGCAGCGCCCGTCGCCGCCCCAGCGCCAGTCGTGGAAGGGGCAGGCGACCGCGTCGCCCTTGATCGTGCCCTCCGACAGGTCGCCGCCCATGTGCCGGCAGTAGGCGTCGAGAACCTTGACCTCACCCCGGGCGTCGGCGAACACCACCAGCTTGGTGCCGAACGCCTGCACCGCATGCGGCTTCCCGTCCAGGTAGTCCTTCGCGACGCCCAGGCAGTGCCAGCCGCGGGCGTACCTGGTCGGCAATGCGCCGGAATCGATCTCCCGGATGCCGACCGCATTGGTGTCGGTAGTCACCTGTCACCTCCAACTCGCCGGCCTGAAACTCCTCACTGGCCTCTAACTAGAACACGTTACAGTTTTACGTCGGCCGTGCGCAACGACGGCGGGTCTGGCGCCGAATTCCCCGGAAATGTTCATCTCGGGGCGTATAGCTGAGCGGATGCCGCTATTTTCTTTCGAGGGCCGCGCGCCCCGGGTCCACCCCACCGCGTTCGTGGCGCCGACGGCCACCCTGATCGGCGACGTCACGGTCGAGGCGGGGGCGTCGGTGTGGTTCAACGCCGTGCTGCGCGGCGACTACGGCCCGATCGTCGTGCGGGAGGCCGCCAACGTGCAGGACGGGTCGGTGTTGCACGCGCCGCCCGGCATCCCCGTGGACATCGGGCCGGGCGCGACGGTCGCGCACCTGTGCGTCATCCACGGCGTCCACGTCGGGCCCGAGGCGCTGATCGCCAACCACGCCACGCTCCTCGACGGCGCGGTCATCGGGGCGCGCAGCCTGGTCGCGGCCCACTCGCTGGTGACGGCCGGAACCCAGATTCCGGCGGGCATGCTGGCCGTCGGCGCGCCGGCCCAGGTCAAGGGGCCGGTCGCCGGTACGGGTGCCGAGATGTGGGTCAACCTGAACCCGCAGGCCTATCGGGATCTGGCGCAGCGGCACCTGGCCGGGCTGGAACCGATCTAGACCTTGCGGACGCTCGCCGCGGCCCGGTCCGTCTCCCAGTAGGCCCGCAAGGCCACCATTTTGCCCTCGTCGTTCGCCTTGTAGGTGAAGACGCCTTCCGCGGTCACCTGGTAATCACCCGTGGTGATGAGGATGTGCCCGACGTTGGCCTCCTCGTTGCCGCATTGGTAGGTGTCGCGAAAGGCGAACTCGATCCTGGTGGTGGGGGCGATGGCCTTGTCCCAGAACGCCGAGATCGCGTCGCGCCCCCGGTGCCCCTTGCCCTCCGGGTCGAAGGCCGACGGGCCGATCGGGTCCTCGACGACGGCGTCCTCGGCGAACACCGCGAGCCACGCGTGCTTGTCCCTGGCGATGACCGCCTCGCGCGAGCGCCGGCCGGCTTCGTGAGCGGGGTGCTCGCTCACGCGCCGACTTTTTCAGGCGTGGGCTTGTCCGCGCCGACCACCCACATCGAGTAGTACTGCGAGCCGCCGCCGTAGGCGTGCCCCAACGCCTTCCGGGCGCCGGGCACCTGGTGGTCGCCGCCTTTGCCCATCACCTGGATCGCCGCCTCGGCGAAACGGATCAGCCCCGAGGCGCCGATCGGGTTCGACGACAGCACCCCACCCGAGGGGTTCACCGGCAGCCGGCCGCCGATCGCGGTCTCGCCCGCCTCGGTGAGCTTCCAACCCTCGCCCTCGGCGGCGAACCCGAGGTTCTCCAGCCACATCGGCTCGAACCACGAGAACGGCACGTAGATCTCGGCGGCGTCGATTTCGTCGATGGGACTCTTGATGCCCGCCGCCTTCCACAGCGCGGCGGCCGCGTCACGGCCGGCCTGCGGGCTCACCTGGTCGCGTCCGGAGAACTGCAGCGGCTCGGTGCGCAACGCGGTGGCGTGGATCCACGCCACCGGATGTCCCTGCGCCACACGCGCATCCGCGATCTCCTCGTTGCCGATGACGACCGCGGCGGCACCGTCCGAGGATGGGCAGGTCTCGTCGTAGCGGATCGGGTCCCACAGCATGGGGGAGTCCATCACCTTCTCCAGCGTGATGTCGGGTTGGTGCAGATGGGCCAGCGGGTTGCGGGCCCCGTTGAGCCGATCCTTGACCGCGACCATGGCGCCGATGTTCAACGGTGCGCCGGACCGCCGGATGTACGACCGCACGTGCGGGGCGAAGTAGCCACCGGCCCCGGCCCCGACCGGCTTGATGAACGGAATCGGAATCGACAACGCCCACATGGCATTCGACTCCGACTGCTTCTCCCAGGCCATCGCCAGCACGCGCCTGTACTTGCCGGACTGGACCAGGCTGGCCGCGACCACCCCGGTGGATCCGCCGACCGAGCCCGCCGTGTGCACGCGGATCATCGGCTTGCCGGTGGCGCCCATGGCGTCGGCCATGAACAGTTCCGGCATCATGACGCCCTCGAAGAAGTCGGGGGCCTTACCGACCACGACGGCGTCGATGTCGTCGAACGTCGCGCCGGCATCGGCCAGCGCCCGGTCGATCGCCTCGCGCACCAGGCCGTTCATCGAAACGTCATGGCGCTTGGCGACATACTTGGTCTGCCCCGTACCCAGGACCGCCGCGAGCTTTCCGGCCATCAGTTCTTCCCTTCCATGACCGCGACCAGGTTCTGTTGCAGTGCGGGCCCGCTGGTGGCATGCGCCAGCACCCGCCCGGCCGAGCCGTTCCAGATGTGTTGTGCCGCAAAGCCGATGCGCTCCAGGCCGGCGACGAACATCGGGTTGGCGGCCAGCGCGCCACCGGACGGATTGACTTTCGTCTTCCCCGGCAGCCGGATCGCCTCCGCGAGGATCAGGTGCTGGTGGGTGAAGGGCGCACAGATCTCGGCCACCTCGATGTTGTGGACGCGGCCGGCACTGGCCGCCCTGGCCGCCGCCGTGGTCGACCGCGATGCGGTGAGGTCGCGTGCGCCCAGGATCGGGGATTCGATGCGGTGCTCGATCCCGGTGATCCAGGCCGGGTTTTCCCGCAGCTCGCGCGCCCGGTCGTCGGCCGCCAGCACGATCGCCGCCGCCCCGTCGGTGATCGGTGCGATGTCGTGGCGCCGCAGCGGGTCGGCGAAGAACGGCCGCTCGAGCAGGTCGTCCAGGCTGGCCGGCGGCTCGACCGAGTCCACCCGGGGGGCGTTCGCGAAGGAATCCAGCGCCACGCGCGCCATCTGGGTTTCGTCCCACTTGCCGGCGTCGAGGCCCATGCGGGCCTGCAGTCCGGCCATCGACACCGAATCGGGCCACAGCGGGGCGACGGTGTAGGGGTCGGTCTGGCGCGACAGGATACGGCGCAGGACACCGGCCGAGGACTTCCCGAAGCCGTACACCAGCGCGGTGTCGACCTCACCGGTCAGGATCTTGATGTAGGCCTCGTAGAGCGCCCACGCCGCGTCCATCTCCACGTGCGACTCGTTGATCGGCGGCACGGCGCCGATCGAGTCGATCGCGGAGATGAACGAAAATGCCCGCCCGGCAAGGTAATCCGAAGAACCCGAACACCAGAAGCCGATGTCGGCCTGGGTGATCCCGAGGTCTTCGTAGAGCTGGGCGAAACACGGCATCAGCATCTCGACCCCGTTGGTGGTGCCGTCGGTGCGACGGACATGCGGAGCGTGGGCAAAGCCGACCACCGCTACGTTGCGTTCACTCATGAAAAGTAGGCCCTTTACAGGTGGTGCTTGTAGGTGTCGTAGTCGGCGTCGGGCTCCCCGGTCGGCCGGAAGTACTCGATGTTGTCGATCCCGAAGCCCCACTCCTCGCGGGGCCTCCACACCGCTTCCACCCGCATGCCCATCCGCACCTCGTGCGCGTCGATGTCGGCAACCAGATGCAGGAACGGGATGTCGGCACCGTCGAGCAGCACGTAGGCCGCCACGTAGGGCGGCTTGATCCGCTGGCCCTGGAACGGGATGTTGATGATCGCGAACGTCGTGACCGTGCCCTTGTCGGGCAGCTCGACGAACTCCGAGGTCGCCAGGCCGGTGGCCGGGTCGGCGCCGTGCGGCGGGAAGTAGACCTTCCCTTGCGCGCCGTCGGCGCTCCTGGTCCGCGCGCCGAGCAGCTTGCCCCCGGCGATGGCCCGCAGGTAGGCGCTCTCCTCGTGGGAGGCGGTGTGCTGGATCGTCAGCGAGATCGGCGTGACGATCATGGTGACCGGATCCTGTTCGCCCCGCGGCTGTTCGGTCACGGGTTCGGCTTCCCCGCCCAGCGCGAAGTACGCGATGTCGGTGATGGCGCCCACCGTCTCGTCGGCCCAGTGCACGTGCACCCGCGCGCCGGTGCGGATCGCGTCGGAACTGCCCGCATCGACCGCATGCATCAGGGGCGTGTCGGCACCGTCGAGCTTGATCAGCGCCCAGGCGAACGGTCGGTCCAGCGGCTGGCCTTCCAGCGGTTCGGGCTGCCACGTCCAGGACACGACGGTGCCCACGGCCGACACCGGTACCATCTCGCCCAGCGGCTCATAGGTGACCGGGTCATATTCCGCCGGCGGTACGTGCACCCGACCATCGGATCCGCGCACCCCCAGGATGTGGCGTTCACGCAGTGCGGTGAAGAACTTGCTCAGCGTGGGACCCACCGAACGGGTGTAGTCGAAAGACAACGTCAGTGGCGCGGAAAGCGGTGGTTCGGGGTGATCGATCAAGGTCGGGCTACTCGGACTGGCTGTCACGCCATCGAGTAGAACAGGTTCTAACAACGGATTCAAATTTTTCTTTTGTCGGGTCGGCCGCGGGAAGGGCAGAGACATGAAACTGGGGTTGCAGCTGGGGTATTGGGGCGCTCAGCCGCCGGAGAACCACGCCGAGCTCGTGGCCGCGGCAGAGGAAGCCGGGTTCGACGCGGTGTTCACCGCCGAAGCGTGGGGATCCGACGCCTACACGCCCCTGGCGTGGTTGGGCTCGTCGACGCAGCGGGTGCGGCTGGGCACCTCGGTGGTGCAGCTGTCCGCGCGCACCCCGACGGCCTGCGCGATGGCCGCGCTGACCCTCGACCACCTGTCCGGTGGCCGGCACATCCTGGGACTCGGCGTCTCCGGCCCGCAGGTTGTGGAGGGCTGGTACGGCCAGAAGTTCCCCAAGCCGCTGGCCCGAACCCGCGAGTACATCGACATCCTGCGGCAGGTGTGGGCGCGCGAGAAACCGGTGACCAGCGCCGGACCCCACTACCCGTTGCCGTTGACCGGAGAGGGGACGACCGGCCTGGGCAAGGCCCTCAAACCCATCACCCATCCGCGCCGCGCGGACATCCCCGTCATGCTGGGCGCCGAGGGGCCGAAGAACATCGCGCTGGCCGCCGAGGTCTGCGACGGCTGGCTGCCGATCTTCTACACGCCGCGGATGGCCGACACCTACAACGAATGGCTCGACGAGGGATTCGCCCGGCCCGGCGCGCGCCGCAGCCGCGAGGACTTCGAGATCTGCGCGACCGCGACCATCGTCATCACCGACGACCGCGGCGCCGCCTTCGCGGCGATGAAGCCCTATCTGGCCCTCTACATGGGCGGCATGGGTGCCGAGGACACCAACTTCCACGCCGACGTGTACCGCCGGATGGGGTACGCCGACGTGGTCGACGACGTGACCAAGCTCTTCCGCAGTGGACAAAAGGACGGCAAAGAACGAGCCGCCGAGATCATCCCCGACGAGCTGGTCGACGACGCCGCGATCGTCGGCGACCTGGACTACGCGCGTAAGCAGGTCAAGGTCTGGGAGGCCGCGGGCGTCACCATGATGGTCGTGAACGGCCGCGATGCAGAGCAGGTCCGCGAGCTCGCCACGCTGATCTAGCCGGAGCTTGCCCAAGGAATAGAACACGTTCTAGATTGGCCCGATGACAGCCTCGCAGCACACGATCGCGGGCACCGTGCTCACCATGCCGGTGCGGATCCGTCAGGCGACGCAGCGCATGGCGATGTTCTCGGTGGACGCCGACGCGGCCCAGCGCCTGATCGACTACAGCGGCCTGCGGGTCTGCCGCTACCTGCCCGGGCGCGCGATCGTGGTGCTGATGTTGATGCACTACATCGACGGCGACCTCGGCCGGTACCACGAGTTCGGCACCAGCGTGATGGTCAACCCGCCGGGGTCGAGCGCGACCGGGCCGCGCGCCCTGCGGGAGGCCGGCGCCTTCATCCACCACCTGCCCGTCGACCAGGCGTTCACGCTGGAAGCCGGAACCAAGATCTGGGGTTACCCGAAGGTCATGGCGGACTTCACCGTGCGCGAGGGCCGCAAGTTCGGATTCGACTGCAGTGTGGACGGGCAACTGGTGATCGGCATGGAGTTCCGCCGTGGCCTGCCGTTGCGGCTGACCCCGCGGCACCAAGCGCAGCGCAGCTTCTCCCACCGCGACGGCGTCACCCGCGAGACCGCCTTCGAGCACACCCTCGATGGTGTGCACACCCGATTCGGTGGGGTCCGTGTCCGGCTGGGTGATCACCCCTACGCGAAAGAGCTGGCGTCGCTGGGCCTTCCGAAGCGCGCGATACTGTCCAGTTCGGCTGACCACGTGCAAATGACATTCGGTGACGCGCAGGAGATCTCATGACCACGGTTGAATTAGGGACCAGGCCGGATGTCGACCTGACCGACGGAGCGTTCTACGCGGGCGACTCCCGGGCCGTCTACCGCTGGATGCGGGAGAATGAACCGGTCTTCCGCGACCGCAACGGGCTGGCCGCCGCGTCGACCTACCAGGCCGTCATCGACGCCGAGCGCAACCCCGAGCTGTTCTCGAACGCCGGCGGCATCCGGCCCGATCAAGACGGCGTCGAGATGATGATCGAGATGGACGACCCGCAGCATCTGTTGCGCCGCAAGCTCGTCAACTCCGGCTTCACCCGCAAGCGCGTGAAGGACCAGGAGTCCAAGATCGTCGAGCTGTGCGACACGCTGATCGACGCGGTGTGCGAACGCGGCGAGTGCGACTTCGTCTGGGACCTCGCCGCGCCGCTGCCGATGGCGGTCATCGGCGACATGCTCGGTGTGCGTCCCGAGGAACGCAAGATGTTCCTCAAGTGGTCCGACGACCTGGTCAGCTTCCTGAGCAGCACCGCGGCGCAGGAGGATTTCCAGGTCACCATGGACGCCTTCGCGGCCTACAGCGAATACATGATGGGCATGATCGGGGCCCGCAAGTCCGAACCGACCGACGACCTGGTCAGCGTCCTGGTGCATGCGGAAGTCGAAGGGGCACGCCTGGAGGACCACCAGATCGTCACCGAGGTGCTGCTGCTGCTGATCGGCGGCGACGAGACGACGCGGCACACGCTGTCCGGGGGGACACGGCAGCTGCTGCTGCACCCCGACCAGCACCGGCGCCTGGCCGGCGACCTGACGATGCTGCCCAACGCGATCGAGGAGATGCTGCGCTGGACCGCGCCGGTGAAGAACATGGCCCGCACCATCACCGCCGACACCGAGTTTCACGGCACGCCGCTGCGCCAGGGCGAGAAGATGATCCTGCTGTTCGAGTCGGCGAACTTCGACGAAAAGGTCTTCGAGCACGCGGAGAGCTTCGACATCGAGCGCTACCCGAACAACCACCTGGCGTTCGGCTTCGGGACGCACTTCTGCCTGGGCAACCAGCTCGCCCGGCTGGAGTTGTCGATCATGCAGACACGGCTGCTGCAGCGTCTTCCCGACATGCGGCTGGCCTCGGATGCCGAGCTGCCGCTGCGGCCGGCGAACTTCGTGTCCGGGCTGGAGAAGATGCCGGTCGTCTTCAGCCCGAGCGCGCCGCTGGGCTGATGCCCTTTCACCGAGCGTGTTCTCACTGCGAAAAATTCGCCGAAATGTCGCGCTGGTTGCACGCTCGGCGATCCCACACTTGTGATACCCGCCAGAAGATGCCGCCTTCGGTGTCCTCGGCGGTGACGCGGACGTTTATCCAACCCAATCCAGCGACGGTTTCGGCGCGCTTGATGTCCTTGTTGAACGTCCGGCGGTCGGTGCGGTGGTGGTCGCCGTCGTACTCGACGGCAACCTTGATTTCTTCCCACCCCATGTCGAGAACCGCGGCGAGTTGGCCGTATCGGTCGTAAACTGGAATCTGCGTCTGTGGTCGGGGGAAACCCGCGCGGATGAGTAAGAGACGCAGCCACGTCTCACGGGGTGACTCCGCCCCCGGATCCACGAGGGCCAGCGCGGTACGGGCGCGCCTGATGCCGCGCCGCCCCTTGTAGCGTTCGGCGAGCAATTCGGTGTCGGCGATCTTGAGTCGCGTTGCGCGGCAAAGCGCATCAATGGCAGCGACGGCTTCGCCGACCGGATACCGGCAGGCAAGGTCGAGGGCGGTCCGTGCGGGCGTGGTTACGGACATGCCCGCGATGAGTTGCACCTCGTCATCGCAGAGTCCATCCGACCAGGTGCGAACGCCTTTCGGTGGACGGCGACAGGCGTACAGCAGCTGAGCCGGTGCCCGTTCATCCACCCACTTGGCGCCGTGCAGCGCCGATGCCGACTGCCCGGCCACGGTGCCGCGGCGCCGTGACCACAGCCACGCCGCGCGTGCGCGCGCCGTCGCCGTGAGTTCGGTGCCGGCGGGGACGTAGACGTCCGGAAGGATTGCGCGGAATCGGCTGCGCAGACGGTATGGCGTCAGGGCCCCCGATTCGAGGGCCTCGCTACCTCTGAAAGGTCCTTGCACGACCGCAGTGTGCCGCGGCCGACCGACACCCACGCCCAGCGTGCACTCACTGCGAGAAATCGGCCGAAAAGTCGCAGTAGATACACGCTCGGCGCAATAGCGGGCGCGTCAGCGACCGCGGAACTGCGGCCTGCGCTTCTCGGCGAACGCCCGTGGGCCTTCCTTGGCGTCGTCGGACAGGAACACCTTGATCCCGATCTGGGTGTCGATCGTGAACGCCTCGTTCTCGTGCATGCCCTCCGTCTCGCGGATCGCCCGCAGGATCGCTTGCACGGCCAGGGGTCCGTTGCTCTCGATCATCTCCGCGATCTCCAGGGCCTTGGTCAGCGCCTGCCCGTCCGGCACGACGTGCCCGATCAGACCCATCTCCTTGGCCTCGGCGGCGGTGATGTGCCGACCGGTCAGCAGCAGGTCGCAGGCCACCGTGTAGGGGATCTGCCGCACCAGTCGCACCGCCGAGCCGCCCATCGGGTACAGGCTCCACTTGGCCTCCGAGATGCCGAACTTGGCGCTCTGTGCGGCGACCCGGATGTCGGTGCCCTGCAGGATCTCGGTGCCGCCGGCGATCGCGGGGCCCTCGACGGCCGCGATGAGCGGTTTGGTCAGCCGGCGACCCTTGAGCAGCGCGTCGATGCGCGACGGGTCGTAGCTGCCGTCCCTGAACGACTCGCCCGGCGGTTTGTTGGTTGCCGCCTTGAGGTCCATGCCCGAGCAGAAGTAGCCACCGGTCCCGGTCAGGATGCAGCACCGGATGTCCGGGTCGTTGTCGACGCGGTCCCACGCCTGCACCATGATCTGCATCATCTCGGTGCTCAGCGCGTTGCGGGCCTGCGGCCGGTTCATCGTGACGATCAGGGTGTGACCGCGCTGCTCCACCAGGGCGTCGGGTTGGTTCTCGGACTCAGTCAAAGTGCCCGCCTTTCTCGTGGAGCTTGTCAAGAAATGTAACACGTTCTAATTTGGTGGCCGTGGCCCTGAATATTGCCGATCTTGCCGAGCACGCCATCGACGCTGTGCCTGACCGTGTCGCCCTGATCTGCGGCGACGAGAAGCTGACCTATGCCGAACTGGAGGAGAAGGCCAACCGCCTGGCGCACTACCTGATCGATCAGGGCGTGCAGAAGGGCGACAAGGTGGGCCTGTACTGCCGCAACCGCATCGAGATCGTCATCGCGATGCTCGGCATCGTCAAGGCCGGCGCGATCCTGGTCAACGTCAACTACCGCTACGTCGAGGGCGAACTGCGCTACCTGTTCGACAACTCCGACATGGTCGCGCTGATCCACGAGCGTCAGTACTCCGACCGGGTGGCCAACGTGCTGCCGCACACCCCCGACGTCAAGACCGTCCTCGTCGTCGAGGACGGCAGCGACGGTGACTCCAGCGACTATCAGCGCTACGGCGGCGTCGAGTTTTACTCCGCGATCGCGCAGGGCTCACCCGAGCGCGACTTCGGCGAGCGCGGTGAGCGCAGCGCCGACGACATCTACCTGCTCTACACCGGCGGCACCACCGGGTTCCCCAAGGGTGTGATGTGGCGCCACGAGGACATCTACCGGGTGCTCTTCGGCGGGACCGACTTCGCCACCGGCGAATTCGTCGAGGACGAGTACGACCTGGCCAGGGCCGCCGCCGCCAATCCGCCGATGATCCGCTACCCGATCCCGCCGATGATCCACGGCGCCACCCAGTCGGCCACCTGGATGTCGATCTTCTCCGGGCAGACCACCGTGCTGGCACCGGAGTTCAACGCCGACGAGGTGTGGCGCACGATCCACGAACATAAGGTGAACCTGCTGTTCTTCACCGGCGACGCCATGGCGCGGCCGCTGCTGGACGCGCTGAACACCGACCACGACTACGACCTGTCGTCGCTGTTCCTGCTGGCCAGCACCGCCGCGCTGTTCTCGCCGAGCATCAAGGAACGGCTGCTGGAGCTGCTGCCCAACCGGGTCATCACCGACTCGATCGGTTCCTCGGAGACCGGCTTCGGCGGCACCAGCATCGTCGCCAAGGACGCGCCGCACGCCGGCGGGCCGCGCGTGACGATCGACCACCGCACCGTCGTCCTCGACGAGGAGGGCAACGAGGTCAAGCCCGGCTCGGGGGTGCGCGGCCTGATCGCCAAGAAGGGCAACATCCCGGTCGGCTACTACAAGGACGAGAAGAAGACCGCCGAGACGTTCAAGACCTTCAACGGGGTGCGCTACGCCATCCCCGGCGACTACGCCCTGGTGGAGGAGGACGGCAGCGTCACGATGCTGGGCCGCGGGTCGGTGTCGATCAACAGCGGCGGCGAGAAGATCTACCCCGAAGAGGTCGAGGGCGCGCTCAAAGGCCACCCCGACGTCTTCGACGCGCTCGTGGTCGGTGTGCCGGACCCGCGGTACGGGCAGCACGTGGCCGCCGTCGTGGCGCCGCGGCCGGGTGCGCGGCCGACGCTGGCGGAGCTGGACCGCTTCGTGCGCTCCGAGATCGCCGGATACAAGGTGCCGCGCAGCCTGTGGCTGGTCGACGAGGTGAAGCGTTCGCCGGCCGGCAAGCCCGACTACCGCTGGGCCAAGGAACAGACCGAGGCGCGGCCCGCCGACGACGTGCACGCCGCCCACGCGACCGCTTGAGCGACTTCGTCAAACGCAACCCGGACGCCCCCGCCGGCTTTTTCGCGTGGGAAGCCGCCGGGCTGCGCTGGCTTGCCGATGTCGACGGCGGCGTGCCGTGCGCGCGGGTCGTCGCCGTCGACGAGTCGAGCCTGACGCTGCGGTGGCTCGAGTCGGTGCCGCCCAGCCGCGAGGCGGCGCACGCGTTCGGCGGCCGACTGGCCCGCATCCACGACGCGGGCGCCCCGGCGTTCGGCGCCGGGCCCGACGGATGGGACGGGCCCGGATTCTTCGGGCCGTTATCGCAGCCGCTGCCGATGTCGCTGGGGCGCCACCAACGCTGGGGACAGTTCTACGCCGACGAGCGGCTGACCCCGATGGCCGAGCTCGCGGCGGCGCGGCTCGGGGCTGCCACCCGCGCCGCCGTCGACACCGTGGTGGCCCGCTGCCGGGTGGGCGACTTCGACGACGACGACCCCCCGGCCCGCCTGCACGGCGACCTGTGGAGCGGCAACGTGATGTGGACACCCGACGGGGTGGTGCTGATCGACCCGGCGGCGCACGCCGGTCACCGCGAGACCGACCTGGCGATGCTCGCGCTGTTCGGCTGCCCGCATCACGACGCCGTCCTCACCGGCTACCAGCGGGTGCGGCGCCTGCGGCGCGGCTGGCGTGAGCGCACCGGATTGCACCAGCTCTACCCGCTGCTGGCGCATGTCGTGCTGTTCGGCGGCGGGTACGCGCGGCAGACGGACGCCGCCGCCCGCGCCGCGCTGACCGCCCGGGCTTAGAGTCGACCGAATGACGATCGACGTGTGGATGCAGCATCCGACCCTGCGCTTCCTGCGTAGCGAGATGTTGGCGTCCCTGCGCCGCTGGACCGGCGGGTCGATGCCGGACACCGACGTCCCGATCGGGGCGACGGTGGCGGCGCTGGACGACGCCGGCGTCGGGCTGGGCCTGCTCAGCGCGTGGCGCGGCCCGGGCGGCCAGGACCTGGTCTCCAACGACGAGGTCGCCGAATGGGTTGGCCTGCACCCGAACCGCTTTGCCGGCGTGGCCACCGCCGACCTGGACCGTCCGATGGACGCGGTGCGGGAGTTGCGGCGGCGTGTCGACGAAGGCTTCGTCGGCCTGCGTGTGGTGCCCTGGCTGTGGGACGCGCCGCCGACCGACCGCCGCTACTACCCGCTGTTCGCGGCCTGCGTGGACCTCGGTGTCCCGTTCTGCACCCAGGTCGGGCACACCGGCCCGCTGCGGCCGTCGGAGACCGGCCGCCCGATCCCCTACATCGACCAGGTGGCGCTCGACTTTCCGGAGCTGTTGATCGTCTGCGGGCACGTCGGCTATCCCTGGACCGAGGAGATGGTGGCCGTCGCCCGCAAGCACGAGAACGTCTACATCGACACCTCGGCCTACACCATCGCACGGTTGCCCGACGAGCTCGTCAGGTTCATGAGAACCGGTACCGGACAACGTAAGGTCTTGTTCGGCAGCAACTATCCGATGATCACGCCCGCGCACGCGCTGGCGGGGCTCGACGAGCTCGGGCTCAGCGACGACGGACGCCGCGACTTTCTGCGCGGCAACGCCGAGCGCGTCTTCAGACTGGAGGCAAACCCGTGAACGGTGCCCAGGCCCTGATCAACACCTTGGTCGACGGCGGTGTCGAGGTGTGCTTCGCCAACCCCGGCACCTCGGAGATGCACTTCGTGGCCGCGCTGGACACCGTTCCGCGGATGCGCGGGGTGCTCGCGCTGTTCGAGGGTGTCGCCACCGGCGCGGCCGATGGGTACGCCCGCATCGCCGACCGGCCCGCGGCGGTGCTGCTGCATCTGGGACCCGGACTGGGCAACGGCCTGGCCAACCTGCACAACGCGCGTCGGGCCCGGGTGCCGATGGTGGTGGTCGTCGGCGACCACGCCACCTATCACAAGAAGTACGACGCGCCACTGGAATCCGACATCGACGCGGTCGCGGGCACCGTCTCGGGCTGGGTGCGCCGCACGATGGACACCGCCGACGTCGCCGCCGACGCCGCCGAAGCCATCGCCGCCGGCCGATCGGGCGCGCAGATCGCCACACTGATCCTGCCCGCCGACGTGTCGTGGTCCGAGGGCGCCCAGCCGGTTGCGGCCATCCAGGGACGGCCGACGGGTGCCGACCCGCGACTGGCGCCCGCGGTGGCAGAGGTGCTGCGGTCGGGTGAACCGACGGTGATCCTGGTGGGCGGCGACGCCACCCGCGGACGGGGGCTGACGGCGGCGGCGCGGATCGCCCAGGCAACCGGGGCGAGGTTGTTGTGCGAGACATTCCCGACGCGGCTGGAACGCGGCGCGGGCATTCCCGCGATCGAGCGGCTCGCCTACTTCGGCGAGGCCGCGACGGCCCAGCTGGACGGCGCCAAGCATCTGGTGCTGGCCGGGGCGAAGTCGCCGGTGTCGTTCTTCGCCTACCCGGACATGCCCAGCGACCTGGTGCCGGCCGGCTGTGAGGTGCACACGCTGGCCGGGCACAGCGGCGCGGCCGACGCGCTGGAGGCGCTGGCCGAGGAAGTGGCGCCCGGGACTGAGGCGCCGGTGGCGCCCGCCGCACGCCCGCAGTTGCCGACGGGCGCGCTGACGTCCGCCTCGGCGGCCGACGTGATCGGGGCGCTGATGCCCGAACGGGCGATCGTCGTCGACGAGTCGAACACGTCGGGCCTGTTGCTGCCGCAGGCAACCGCGGGGGCACCGGCCCACGACTGGCTGACGCTGACCGGCGGGGCGATCGGCTACGGCATCCCGGCCGCGGTGGGTGCCGCGGTCGCCGCGCCGGATCGTCCGGTGCTGTGCCTGGAGTCCGACGGCTCGGCGATGTATACGATCTCGGGGTTGTGGACCCAGGCGCGGGAGCACCTCAACGTGACCACCGTGATATACGACAACAACGCCTACGACATCCTGCGGGTCGAGTTGCAGCGCGTCGGTGTCGGTTCGCCGCCCGGACCTAAGGCGCTCGATTTGCTCGATTTGTCCAGACCGACAATGGATTTCGTGAAGCTCGCCGAAGGGATGGGAGTCCCGGCGCGTCGCGTCACCACCGCCGAGGAGTTCGCCGACGCCCTGCGGTGGGGCCTCGCCGAGCCGGGACCGCACCTCATAGACGCCGTGGTGCCGTCGCTGTTCGGCTAGCTGCTCCTACCTACCGAAGAGTGTGGTCCCGACAGCCGTCGGGTCGTAGCTGATGTACACCGGCTGCTGCGCGAAGGGCTCGTAGCCTGTTTCCATCCGGGTGCCCGTGACATACGGGCTGTTGGTCGCGGTGGTCGTATACGAGTACAGCGTCTGACCGTCGGGGGCGTAGACCGAAATGACCGTTCCCGCCGGCAAGTTCCCGGAGCTCTGGCCGGTCGCGAGCAGGGATGACGGGATAGTTCCATATAAACCACCGGAATCGAACATCACGGGAGCGGTGTGCAGAGGTCCGTTATTGATCTGGACGTCCACGGTGCTGATCGGCGCTCCGGTAATCGAGACCCCGGCAGTCAGCGGGTTGGGACCGAACTCCAGCACCCCCCGGGGTTCGTTGATCAGCACACCGTTGTTGAGCAGGCCCGGCAACGCCGGGATGACGGTGCTGGTGCCCGGGAACCCGTTGTTGGGCCCGATGCCCAACACGCCATCCACCCCGTAGGAAGAGAAATAGTTCTGTACCGTCGATCCGCTGACGACGTCGACACCGGTCGGCTGGGTGGCGATTCCACTGCCGAAACTCACCGTCGTCGAATACGTTGTGTAGTTGTAGTTCAGTCCACCTGCGTAACCGGCCGACCCCGATCCTATTGCGGTGCCGAGGTTTTGGGTTGGGACGTATTGGCTTTCGATAACAAGACCGGTGGATCCGGTGTCAACCTCCACGGGCACCGACGGTCCGCCGTTTACCGAGATGTACACCACCGGGTTGGTCACATTCTGCATGTACAGCGGGACGGTTGCGTCCGCCAGCGAGGTGGCGCCCGTACCGCCTGTGGCGCCGTTGGCGCCGGCGCTGCCGGTGTTGCCGCCCGAGGCAGTGCCCGCTCCACCGGTGCCGCCGGCGCCGTTGGTGCCGAACGTGCCGTCCGGGCCGCCGCTTCCGCTGTTTCCGCCGTTTCCGCCGTTTCCGCCGTCGGCGCCGGAGCCGGGGGCGCCGACGCTGCCGCCCGCACCGGCGGTGCCACCGTCGCCGGCGGCCCCCGCGGGAGCGCCGGCGCCGCCGGTGCCACCGGTGCCACCGTAACCGCCTTGGCCGGTGTATTGGACCGTGCCGCCGTTGCCGGCGTTTGCGCCGGCGCCGCCCGCGCCACCGTAACCGCCGGCGCCGCCGCTGGCGCCCACGCCGCCGGTTCCGCCGTTGCCGCCGGTTCCGCCGGTGCCTCCCGCGCCGCCGTTGCCGCCGTTGTCGCCTTGGATGAAGTAGTTACCGCTGCCGTCGCCACCGTAACCGCCGGTTCCGCCTTGGCCGCCGTTGCCGCCGGTGCCGCCGGCCAAACCGTTGTCGCCTTGCCCGCCGTTGCCGCCGGATCCCGCGGCGCCGCCGGTGCCGCCGGTTCCGCCGGTGCCGACGGGCAGTGCCTCGCTCGCGGGCGCGGAGTAGTAGCCGTTGCCGGGTGCGCCACCCGCGCCGGCGGCCCCGCCGTCGCCGCCGTCGCCGCCGGCACCGGCGATGGTGCTGACCCCGGTGCCGCCGGTGCCGCCGTTTCCGCCCGCACCGCCGTTGCCGCCCGGACCGCCGTTGCCGTTGGATCCGAACAAGCCGTGGTTCGATGCGGGTTGGTCGGCCGCGCCACCGTGGCCGCCCTGGCCGCCGTTGCCGCCGTTGCCGCCGGCAAAGCCAGGATTATCGCCGGCCGCCCCGTTGTCGCCGGTGCCGGCTTCGCCACCGTTGCCGCCGGCGCCACCGTTGCCGCCGCTACCGTAGAACACGTTGTTGGCTGCGGCGTCTTGTTTGCTGGCGCTTTGGCCGGGGCTGCCGCCTGCTCCTCCTGCGCCGCCGTTTCCGCCGTTTCCGCCGCCGCCGCCGACGCTGCTGATGCCCGGGCCCCCACCGCTGCCCTGGCCGCCGTTTCCGCCGTTGCCGCCGTTGCCGCCGCTGCCGCCGGCGACGGCGCCAGCGCCGGGGTCGCCCCCGGTGCCACCAACGCCGGCATCGCCGCCGTCGCCGCCGTCACCGCCCCGGCCGCTTCCGGTTGGCGCTCCGCCGTTGCCGCCGTTTCCGCCGTTGCCGCCGTTGCCGCCGGCGGCGCCGTTGCCGGAGGTGTCGCCGTTGCCACCGTTGCCACCCGCGCCGCCTTGGCCGCCGGCGCCGCCTTGGCCGCCGTCGCTGCTGACGCCGGTGTTGGTGCCGGTACCTCCCTGGCCGCCGATGCCACCAGCGCCGCCCGTGCCGCCGACCGCGCCCACACCCCCGGCACCGCCGGTGCCGCCCTGGCCGCCGGCGCCGCCGTCACCGGCGAGCCCCGCCGCCCCGGTCACCGACCCGGCGCCGCCCTGGCCGGCTGCACCGCCGACCCCGCCGGCCCCGCCGAGTCCTCCGGTGCCGCCGGTGACCCCGGCGTTGCCGCTGTTGTTGGTGCCGGTGCCGCCCTGCCCGCCGTCACCGCCGACCCCGCCGTTGCCGCCCTGCCCCCCGATGCCCTGGCTGCCGCCGGCCCCGGCCCCGGCTGCCCCGCCGACCCCGCCGGTGCCGCCGGCCCCACCGGCCGCGCCCTGGCCGCCCGGACCGCCCCCGACCGCGCCCGCGGTTCCCGTCCCGCCGGCCCCGCCGGTGCCGCCCTGCCCACCTGCGCCACCGTCACCGGCGAGCCCCGCCGCCCCGGTCACCGACCCGGCGCCGCCCTGGCCGCCCGCGCCGCCGGCACCACCGTCGCCGCCAACAAAGGCGCTGCCGCCCCCGGTCGGGCCGGCGCTTCCCGCGCCGCCGGTGCCGCCCATCCCGCCAGCTCCGCCGGCTCCGCCCAACCCGCCGAACATTCCGCCACTGCCGCCGGCCCCGCCGACCCCGCCTGCGCCGCCCGCTTGGCCGGCCGCGCCGATCCCGGTCGTGCCCGTCCCGCCGGTCCCGCCCGTGCCGCCGGCCCCGCCGTCGCCGAACAGCCCGGCGTCGCCGCCTCGGCCGCCCGCCCCCCCGGGCATGCCGGGCCCCCCGGACACGCCGGACCCGCCGTTGCCGCCGTTACCGAACAAGATCCCGCCGGGACCCCCGGCCTGCCCGGTCCCCGGCGCCCCGTTGGTGCCGTTTCCGATCAGCGGGCGCCCCAACAGCAGTCGGGTAGGCGCGTTGATCAGACCCAGCACGTCCTGCTCGAGGATTTGCAACGCCGAGGTGTTTCCCGCCTCGGCCGCCGCGTACGAATGCCCGGCGTTGGTCAGCGCGAGCACGAACCGGTCTTGAAATGCCGCCGACTCCGCTGCGAGCTTCTGATAGTCCTGCGCGAATTGGGAAAACAGCGCTGCGACAGCTGTCGACACTTCGTCGGCCGCCGCGCTTGTTACGCCTGTTGTGAAAGCGGCCGCAGCGACGTGGCCGCTGGCCAGGGACGTGCCGATGCTCTCTACATTCGCGGCCACCGCATACACGATGTCCGGCGAAACGCTCAGGTAAGCCATCCGGCACCTCGCCGTGTCTCAAGACATGTTGGCAGTCACCGGCGAACGGCTAGCCAGGCAACCGGTCGTGAGCGTATCGCGATGTGCGTCGCCGGTGTGCGTTTGGCGTCGAAATGTCGAGTTTCCATCGAAGTTGTCTTCTGGCACCCAAGTCGGGAGCACGAGGAACGACCGGTGGTCATGGCGATCCCGGGATATCCGATTCGCGGCGGTGGCCCGGTGGAGGTCGCAGTGGTGACGCACGCCCTTTCCGGTGCCCCTGCCGCCTTCATCCTTCGGCTAGTTCCGGAAGGTGGCTGAGCAGCCAGTCCGCCATCGTGTTGAGCACAGCGGCGCCGGCCTCAAACGAGTCGGCCTGGGCGGCCAGTGCGACACCGATATGCCCGGAGACGGCCGGGATGATCCCGAACTGCCTGACCAGGTAGTCGCCGTGCAGTCCCGGGCCCCAACCGCCCTTGGCGGCGAAGCCTTTGACGGCCAGGCCCCAGCGCTGGGCGTCGGTGAGGCGGTGCATCAGCGCGATCACGGTGGCCGCCTCGCCGAGCGAGGGCAGCCGCGCGGCGAAACCCGCCTGTCGAGCCAGCGACCACTGCGTTTGACCGAATGGGGTGAAACCCTCTCGGATTCTTCGCGATTCGACCACGGTGTCGTCATCGCCCGCTTCCGCGATGACGTCCTGCACCCGGCGTGCGGCGTCGGCCGGCTCGCCCAACTGTGACCACAATGCCTCCGCCGCGGGGTTGTCGGACTCCGTGATCGCTTTGCCCAGCAGCCCTGCTGCCTGCGTTCGGTCGCTGCGCAGCGCGGCGACCGCCAGGGGAACCTTGATGGTCGACCAGGCGACACCGGATTGCCATCGACCCAGTGCAAAAGGACCCAGTGCAAAAGGACCCAGTGCAAAAGTGCGATCCGATCGGGCGACCGCAATCCCGACCTCGGCCGGTAGCGCCGTGGACAGCCGCTCAAAGCTCGATTCCAGCAATAGGTGCACAGACCGGGGAGTCATGCGCTCAGGAGTGGACCGGGCGTGTTGAACGTGGGCGTTCTTCGTGGTGCGCGGCAACCATGAGCCGATGGGTGATCGGGAGGAGCGCTCACCAGCCGGGCGGCGCTCCCGGAGGTCCAGGGCCCCACGGCCCGGGCCCAGGAGGCGGCGGGTCCCACGGCCCGGGCCCAGGAGGCGGCGGGCCCCACGGTCCAGGCCCGGGACCGGCCGGGCCCCCCGGCCCGAGACCAGGCCCCGGAGGCGGCGGCGCCGGGAACGGATCCGCCGCCGCCGACCCAGCCCCGAAGCCGAGGGCGGCGCAGGTGACAGATCCCACGAACACAGAGCCGGCAATAGCCCGTCTGAATTTCATCATCGGCCTGCTTTCTGATCGAGTCCGACCGTGTTGCATGCCCTTTTCGCTGAATCTTAAACGTTTCAGGATCCAACGGTATGGTCACGGCGGCGCACTACCGCCGAATGGGGTGGACCGGATCGGCGCACTCGAGACCCTCGGCCGACAACTGACGCTTCAAAACCTTGAACGTCGCGGTCCGCGGCAACTGGGCGCTGACCCGAACGTACGACGGCCACTGCTTGCGGCCGAGGTCGGGCTGTGCGGCCAGGAAGTCACGGAATGCCTCGGCATCGAAATCCTGATCCGGCGCCAGCACCAGCGCGGCCATCACCTGGTCGCCGACGACGGGATCCGGCACTCCGTACACCGCCACCTCGGCCGCGCCGGGATAGCGCAGCAGCACCCGCTCGATGGGGGCCGCGCCCAGGTTCTCGCCATCCACCCGCATCCAGTCGCCAAGGCGCCCTGCGAAATAGGCGTAGCCGGCGTCGTCGCGGTAGGCGAGGTCGCCGCTGTGGTACACGCCGCCCGCCATCCGCGCGGCCTCGGCGGCGGTGTCGTTGTAGTAACCCTCGAAACGGCCGGGCCCGGCGGTGTTCACCAGCTCGCCGACCACTCCCACCGGGCACGGCCGGCCGGTGTCGGGGTCGACGATCTGGAGTCCCCCGGTCAGCGGGCCCAGTGCGCCGGCGGGGGTGTCGGGGGTGCGGGCGATGGCCACGCCGCCCTCGGTGGAGCCGAACCCGTCCTGCACGACACAGCCGAACCTGCGCGCGAAGCGCTCGATGTCGGCGGGCACTCCCTCGTTGCCGTACACCGCGCGCAGCGGGTTGTCGGCATCGTCGGGGCGTTCGGGAGTGGCGAGCACATAGGACAACGGCTTGCCCACGTAGTTGGCGTAGGTGGCGCCGTAGCGGCGGACGTCGACCAGGAAGTTGGATGCGGAGAACTTGCGGCGCAACGCCATCGAGCCCCGGCACGCCGCCGCCACCGACCAGCCCACCAGCACCGCGTTGGAATGGAACAGCGGCATCGACACGTAGCAGACGTCGTCGCGGCCCAGGTCGAAGCGCTGCGTCATCGTCACGCCGGCGATGGCGACTTTGCCGTGGCTGCACTTGACCGCCTTCGGTTCACCGCTGGTGCCGGAAGTGAAGATCAGCATGAACAGGTCCTTCGGCGATGCGGACCGGAACCGCGGCTCGGCGTCGGCGTGTGCGGCCACTTCGCCGGCCCATTCGGCGGAGTCGACGTCGACATAGTCGATACCGACCAGTGGGGCAGCAGAATTCGAGTCGGCCAGCACCAGTTGGCAGTCGGCGCGGGCGATGTCGCGGGCCAGCGCCGCACCGCGGCGCACCGGGTTGAGCCCCACCGGCACGATCCCGGACATCCCCGCGGCCACCAGCATCGACGAGAAGAACGGGGTGTTCTCCAGCAGCACGCCGACGTGCGGTGGTCGCGACGGGTCGAGGCGATCGCGCAGCGTCGCCGCGAGGGCAGCGCCGTGCCGGAGGTGATCACGCCAGCTGGTGAACGAATCCTCGAAGTAGATGCCCCGATCGTCGATCTCGGCCAGTGGCATCAGCAGTTTGGTGACCGTCAGGTCATCCATTCGCCGCCTCCGGTATTCCCGAGCGTGAAGCCGGCTTCGCATCCGAACTCGATCGTGCGGCCGGCTTCACGTTCGTTGCGGGTCAGGCGGGGGTTTCCGCCAGTTCACGGCCGATCCGGCGCAGCTGTCCCGTGGCTCCGCCCAAGGCGAACTCGGTTTCCTTGGCCGCCAGGAAGTAGCGGTGCACCGGGTGGTCGGTGTCGACGCCGACTCCGCCGTGCACGTGCACGATGGTGTGGGCCACCCGATGCCCGGCGTCGGCCGCCCAGAACGCCGCGCTGGCCACGTCGATGTCGGCGGGCTGGTCCTCCGCGACGCGCCAGGCCGCCTGGGTGAGCGTCAACCGCAAACCCTTGACGTCGATGTAGCCGTCGGCGAGCCGTTGCGCGACCGCCTGGAAGCTGCCGATCGGGCGGTCGAACTGCTCGCGTTCGCGCGCGTATTCGGCGGTCATCTGCAAGCCACGCTCGAGCACTCCGAGCTGAAAGGCGCTGCGTCCCAAGTTGTGCAGCGTCTGGAGCCAGACCACCACCTCGGGACCGCCGACCTTGCGGGCTCCGTCCACCTCCGTGCCGTCCAGCGCCAGGTGACCGACGCTGCCCCGCCCGGTGGTCGTGATCGCGGTCATCGACACCCCGGGGTCGTCCGCCGCGACGAGGAAAACGACCGTCCCGGAGTCGGTTTCGGCCGGAACCAGGAACGCGTCCGCCGTGGGGCCGAAGCCGACCTGGGTGCGGGTGCCGGTGAGGCGGTAACCGCCGCCGGCAGCGGCGGCCCGCACCGGCCCCTCGCCCATCTCGCCCTCGAGTGCCACGGTGAGGATCTTCTCGCCGCCGACCGCCGGGACACCCCAGCTCTGCTGCAGTTCGTCGGAGCCGAACCGGGCCAACGCACCGGCGCCCAGCACGATCGAGTCGAGGTACGGTACGGCGGCCAGTTGGTGGCCGAGCGCGACGAGCACCGCGACCTGCTCGAGCACGAAGAAGCCGTCACCGCCCAGCGAGGACGGGGCCGCGCTGGTCAGGATGTCGGCGTCGATGAGCTTGCGCCACAGCTCGCGGTCGAACCGGTGGTCGAGGCCGTCGAGCTCACGGTGATGCTGCGGCGTGCACACCGAGTCCACGATCGTGTCGACCAGGCCCCCGAGGTCGTTCGCCGCTTCGGTGGTCGTGAAATCCATGGCTGTTCGTCCTTCTCGATACTCAGCGGCTTCGGGGCAGGCCGAGGGCGACCATCCCGATGATGTCGCGCTGCACTTCGTTGGTCCCGCCGCCGAAGGTCAAAATCAGGCAGGCCCGGTGCATCCGTTCGACCCGCCCGCGCAGCACCGCGCCGGGCGAATCCTGACGCACGGTCGCCGCGGTGCCCAGCACCTCCATCAGCAGCCGGTAGGCCTCGGTGGCCAGTTCGGTGCCGAAAACCTTGGCCGCCGATGCGTCGGCCGGCGACAAAGATTCGCCCGGGGCCGAGGCCAGCTCCCAGTTGATCAGCTTGAGCACCTCGGCCTTGGCATACACCCTGGCCAGGTTGATCTGCACCCATTCGGAGTCGATGAGCCTGGCCCCACCGGCGTCCTTGGTGTTCTGTGCCCACTCGCGGATCTCGCGGAGGGCCAAAAAGATCGGTTGCGCGGACACCAGGGCGACGCGCTCGTGGTTGAGCTGGTTGGTCACCAGCTTCCAGCCGCCGTTCTCCTCGCCGATCAGGTTGGTGACCGGCACCCGCACGTCGGAGTAGTAGGTGGCGCTGGTGTCCACGCCGGCCATGGTGTGCACCGGGGTCCAGGAGAAACCCTCGGCGGTCGTCGGCACCGCCAGCACCGAGATGCCACGGTGCTTCTTGGCTTCGGGGTTGGTGCGCACCGCCAGCCAGACCCAGTCGGCGTACGCGATCAGGCTGGTCCACATCTTCTGGCCGTTGATCACGTAGTCGTCGCCGTCGCGGACCGCGGTGGTGCGCAGGTTGGCCAGGTCGGTGCCGGCGCCGGGCTCGGAGTAGCCGATCGAGAAGTGCAGTTCGCCCGCGGCGATCTTGGGCAGGAAGAACTTCTTCTGTTCCTCGGTGCCGAACGCCATGATGGTCGGCGCCACGCTGTTGATCGTCAGGAACGGCACCGGCACCCCGGCGATCGCGGCCTCGTCGGTGAAGATCAGCGAGTCCATCGGGGAGCGGTCCTGGCCGCCGTACTCCTCGGGCCAGTTCAGGGTCAGCCACCCGTCCTTGCCCATCTGCGCAACCGTGTCGCGGTACGCGCTGCCGGTCCCGACCTCGCCCTGCGTGGAGGTGAGTGCCTCGCGGCGCTCCGGCGTCATGAGCTTGGTGAAGTACGACCGCAGCTCGCGACGCAGCTCCTCCTGTTCGGGGGTGTAACTGATGCGCATTTCAGCTGTCCTTCGGCTAGGGGTGAGAAGCCGGCCGGCCACCCGTTCGTCTCCCCGGTTGTAACACGTTCTAGTCTGGGAATCCAGCGACCGGTTCCCCGGACCTACCGGGGCCCCTATGGTGTAGCTACATACCGACGGGGCATGTGCTCACAGTGAAGGCCAGATTCGAGGAGGGTACCGTGCGGGTGATCGTTGATCGTGATCGGTGCGAAGGCAACGCGGTGTGCCTGGGAATCGCACCGGACATCTTCGAACTGGACGACGACGACTATGCCGTCGTGAAGCGTGATCCGATTCCACCCGACCAGGAGAGTTTGGCCGAGCAGGCGATTGCCGAATGCCCGCGAGCCGCGCTGCTGCGCGGCCAATGACCCGGGCGCGACACCGGGCGACTCGAAACTAGAGGTATTCATAAATTGACTAGCAGCACGAACGCGACCGACCTATCCGGGAAGGTCGCGGTGGTCACCGGCGCGGCCGCGGGCCTGGGGCGGGCCGAGGCTCTCGGCCTGGCCCGGCTCGGTGCCACCGTCGTCGTCAACGACATGGCCGGCGCCCTGGACTCCTCCGACGTCATCGACGAAATCGGCGCCGCCGGTTCCCAGGCGGTGGCCGTCGCCGGGGACATCAGCCAGCGCGCGACCGCCGACGAATTGGTGGCCTGCGCCGACAGGCTGGGCGGGCTGGACATCGTGGTGAACAACGCCGGGATCACGCGGGACCGGATGCTGTTCAACATGTCCGACGAGGAATGGGACGCCGTCATCGCGGTGCACCTGCGCGGCCATTTCCTGCTGACCCGCAACGCCGCGACCTACTGGCGTGGGAAGGCCAAGGACGCCGCGGACGGCAGTGGCACGGTCTTCGGCCGGCTGGTCAACACCGCGTCGGAGGCCGGTCTGGTCGGACCGGTGGGGCAGGCCAACTACGGCGCCGCCAAAGCGGGCATCATCGCGCTCACCCTGTCGGCCGCGCGCGCTTTGGGCCGTTACGGGGTGTGCGCCAACGCGATCTGCCCGCGGGCCCGCACGGCGATGACGGCCGACATCTTCGGCCCCGGCCCCGATATGGAGGAAGGGCAGATCGATCCGCTCTCGCCCGACCATGTGGTGACCCTGGTCCAGTTCCTGTCGTCCCCGGCGGCCGCGGAAGTCAACGGTCAGGTCTTCATCGTCTACGGCCCGCAGGTGACGCTCGTGTCGGCGCCCACCGCGGAGCGCAGGTTCAGCGCCGACGGGCCGGCCTGGAACCCCGCCGAACTCGGCACGACGTTGGGAGAATACTTTGCCGGCCGCGACCCCGAGCGAAATTTCGCGGCCGTCGGATTGATGGAGCAGTAGCGGGGAGAGCGCCGCATCCGGGGCGATCCGGCAACTAGAACTTGTCTCAGTTCTGAACACTGATTAATGCTCTGAACTGGTGAAATGGACGATTAAGACAGGCAAATACCGTTCATTGATAGGGTCGCCTTGTGCTGGGTTGATATGTTCGGGCTCAGACCCGGGCCGCAAGTGACCGAAGGGCACGCACAGGCGACACGCAGGCTTCGCCGTCGGCAGTGAAGGGGGGACCAGGTTGATCCACCAGCTTGCGGTGCCCGCGCGTGCGGTCGGTGGATTCTTCGAGATGTCGATCGACACCGCGCGCGCGGCGTTCCGGCGGCCCTTCCAGTTCGGTGAGTTCCTGGATCAGACGTGGATGATCGCCCGCGTCTCGCTGGTCCCGACGCTGCTGGTGTCCATCCCGTTCACGGTGCTGGTGGCGTTCACGCTCAACATCCTGCTGCGCGAAATCGGCGCGGCCGACTTGTCCGGCGCCGGAACGGCTTTCGGCACGATCACCCAGCTCGGCCCGGTGGTCACCGTGCTCGTCGTGGCCGGAGCCGGCGCCACCGCGATCTGCGCCGACCTGGGGGCCCGCACCATCCGCGAGGAGATCGACGCGATGCGGGTGCTCGGCATCGACCCGATCCAAAGGCTGGTCGTGCCCCGGGTTTTGGCGTCCACCCTGGTCGCCCTGCTGCTCAACGGCCTGGTGGTCGCCATCGGCTTGTCCGGTGGTTACGTGTTCTCCGTCTTCTTGCAGGGCGTCAACCCGGGCGCCTTCATCAACGGCCTCACGGTGCTGACCGGGCTGCGCGAGTTGGTGCTTTCCGAAATCAAGGCGCTGTTGTTCGGCGTGATGGCCGGGCTGGTCGGGTGTTACCGCGGCCTGACCGTCAAGGGGGGGCCCAAGGGCGTCGGCAACGCCGTCAACGAAACCGTCGTCTACGCGTTCATCTGTCTGTTCGTCATCAACGTGGTGACGACCGCGATCGGCGTGCGGATCTCGGCCAAGTGATGACGCGATGAGCTACGACGCCACCCTGCGGTTCCGCCGTATCATGTCGCTGCTTGCCGGACCGGTCGACGACTTCGGCGAGCAGGCGTTGTTCTACGGCCAGACCGTGCGCCACGTCCCCAACGCGCTCACCCGCTACCGCACGGAGACGATCCGCTTGATCGCCGAGATGACGATGGGCACGGGGGCGCTGATCATGATCGGCGGCACCGTCGGCGTCGCGGCCTTCCTGACGCTGGCCTCCGGCGGTGTCATCGCCGTCCAGGGGTACTCGTCGCTGGGCAACATCGGCATCGAGGCGCTGACCGGGTTCCTGTCGGCGTTCCTGAACGTCCGCGTCGTCGCGCCCGTGATCGCCGGTATCGCGCTGGCGGCCACCATCGGTGCCGGTGCCACCGCGCAACTGGGCGCGATGCGGGTGTCCGAGGAGATCGACGCCATCGAATGCATGGCCGTGCACTCGGTGTCCTATCTGGTCTCGACCCGACTGGTCGCCGGCCTGATCGCCATCGTCCCCCTGTATTCGCTGTCGGTGCTCGCCGCGTTCTTCGCCGCCCGCTTCACCACCGTGTACGTCAACGGGCAGTCCAAGGGCCTCTACGACCACTACTTCAACACCTTCCTCATCCCGTCCGACCTGTTGTGGTCGTTCCTGCAGGCCATCGTGATGGCGATCGCGGTGATGCTGGTTCACACCTATTACGGCTACAACGCCACAGGTGGGCCGGTGGGCGTCGGTATCGCGGTCGGCCAGGCGGTGCGGACCTCCCTGATCGTGGTGGTCGTCAGCACTTTGCTCATCTCACTCGCCGTGTACGGCGCGTCCGGTAACTTCAACCTCTCCGGGTAGGGGAGCGCTCTATGGTGGATGGCGAATCTCGGCGATTGACGGTGCGGCTGGCGGCGGCGCTGCTGGCCGGCCTGATCGTGGGATTCGTCGTACTGACCTACCTTTCCTATACAGCGGCTTTCACCTCGACCGACACCGTCACCGTCTCGGCACCGCGGGCCGGGCTGGTGATGGACAACGGTGCCAAGGTGAAGTACCGCGGCATCCAGATCGGCACGGTCACGGCGATCGACTACGCCGACGATCGGGCCCGCCTGACGCTGGCCATCGACAGCAACGACATGCGCTTCATCCCCTCCAACGCGACGGTGCGAATCGGAAGCAACACGGTGTTCGGCGCCAAGGCGGTGGAATTCCTTGCCCCCCAAGCGCCTTCGGCGACTTCGCTGCGCCCGGACGCGCACGTTGCCGCCTCGGCGGTGCAGCTGGAAGCCAACACCTTGTTCCAGTCGCTCATCGAACTGATGCACAAGATCGACCCGGTGGAACTGAACGGAACGCTCAGTGCGCTGGCCGAGGGCCTGCGTGGCCATGGCGACGACCTCGGTCAGCTGCTGTCGGGATTGAATACGCTGACGCGCCAGGCGAATCCGAAGCTGCCCGCCCTGCAGCGGGACTTCCGTCGGGCCGGTACCGTCACCAACAGCTACGCCGACGCCGCCCCCGACCTGAACACCGTCATCGACAACCTCCCGGCGATCAGCAAGACCGTTCTCGACCAGCAGGGCAACCTCAACGACACGCTGCTGGCCACGATCGGTCTGGCCAACAACGCCTACGACACGGTGGCACCGGCCGAGCAGAACCTGATCGACGGGATAAACAGGTTGCGGGCCCCGGTCAAGGTGGCCGCGGACTACTCACCGGAATTCGGTTGCCTGTTCGCGGGGATCGACCGCGGCATCAAGGAGTTCGCGCCGCTGCTCGGCGTGCGCAAAGCGGGCCTGTTCACTTCGTCGAGCTTCGTGCTGGGCGCGCCGTCGTACACCTATCCGGAGGCCCTGCCCGTCGTCAACGCGTCCGGGGGCCCGAACTGCCGCGGGCTGCCCGACATCCCGACCAAACAGAACGGCGGGTCGTGGTACCGGGCCCCATTCCTGGTCACCGACAACGCCAACGTCCCCTACGAGCCGTTCACCGAGTTGCAGTTCGACGCGCCCTCGACGCTGCAGTTCTTGTTCCACGGCGCCTTCGCGGAACGGGACGACTTCTGATGGCGGCCGCGGGCATGCCGTCGCACCGCTCGATGGTGATCAAGGTGAGCGTCTTCACGGTGGTGATGTTGCTCGTGTCCGCCGGGCTGGTGGTGGTCTTCGGTGACTTCCGCTTCGGGGCCGAGGGCACCTACCACGCGACGTTCACCGACGTGTCTCGGTTGAAGGCCGGCCAGAAGGTCCGCATCGCGGGAGTGCCGGTGGGTGCCGTGCAGGGCGTCGCGCTGAACCCGGACAACAGCATCGACGTGAAATTCGGGGTCGACAAGCGCTACACCCTGTACTCGTCGACGCGCGCGCTGATCCGCTACGAGAACCTGGTCGGCGACCGGTTCCTGGAGATCACCTCGGGTCCGGGCGAACTGCGCAAGCTACCGGCCGGGGGGACCATCGACGCGCAGCACACCCAGCCCGCCCTGGATCTCGATGCGCTGCTCGGCGGGCTGCGCCCGGTCGTCAAGGGGCTGGACGCCGACAAGATCAACACGATCAGCGGCGCCGTCATCCAGTTGTTGCAGGGGCAGGGGGGCGCGTTGTCGGACGTGCTGGCCGACACCAGCGCCTTCTCGTCGGCGTTGAGCAACCGCGACCAGCTCATCGGGGACACGATCGCCAACCTCAACACGGTGCTGGGCGCCATCGACGCCAAGAGCGCGCAGTTCTCGGCCAGCGTCGACCAGCTGCAGAAACTGATCACCGGGCTGGCCGAGCACAAGGACGACATCGCCGGCGCCATCCCCCCGCTGGCCGCGACGACGACGGATCTCGCACAGCTGCTGAAGAATTCGCGCCGGCCGCTGCAGGGCATCCTGGAGAACACCCGGCCACTGGCCACCGAGGTGGACGACCGTAAGGCCGAGGTGGACAACGACATCGAGCAGCTGGGCGAGGACTATTTGCGGCTGTCCGCGCTGGGCGCCTACGGGTCGTTCTTCAACATCTACTTCTGCTCCGTCAGGATCAAGATCAACGGACCGGTCGGCGGCGATATCCTGCTTCCCATCGGCGGCCAGGTCGACCAGAGCAAGGGGAGGTGCGCTTTTGTCAAGTAGTCCCAAGCGTGAGCGCGACCCGCTGCGCACCGGCATCTTCGGCCTGGTGCTGGTGATCTGCATCGTGCTGATCGCCTTCGGTTATGCCGGGTTGCCGTTCTGGCCGCAGGGCAGGGTCTACGACGCATACTTCTCCGACGCGGGCGGGATCAAGCCGGGCAACGCCGTGTACGTGTCCGGCTTCAAGGTCGGCAAGGTGCAGGCCGTCGGCCTGGCCGGGGACAGCGCCAAGGTGACTTTCACGGTGGACCGGCACGTCGCCGTCGGCGACCAGTCGCTGGCCGCGATCCGCACCGACACGATCCTCGGGGAACGCTCCGTTGCGGTGAGTCCGGCCGGCGCCGGCAGGGCCACCAGCATTCCGCTGAGCCGCACGACCACGCCGTACACATTGGCCGGCGCGCTGGAGGACCTGGGCCGCAACGCCGACAACCTGGACAAGCCGCAGTTCGAGCAGGCCTTGCACGTTCTCACCGACACCCTGCACGACGCCACCCCGCAACTGCGCGGCGCGCTGGACGGGGTGACCTCGCTGTCGCGCACCCTGAACCGCCGCGACGAGGCGCTG
>Ga0078972_1001254_pt1 | contig 97124 bp, 116 predicted proteins | sample YelNatPaOPGAMG01_FD_67568 | JGI IMG/M metagenome (GOLD analysis project Ga0078972, IMG submission 67568) | Hot spring thermophilic microbial communities from Obsidian Pool, Yellowstone National Park, USA - OP-RAMG-01 (SPADES assembly) (version 2) | ecosystem: Environmental > Aquatic > Thermal... | reverse complement strand
TTCAGCACCCAAAAGACTATCGAGATGCCCAAGCGACCATTCTACTACCTCCCATTCTTTGGGAGTCCATTTGATTTTACTAAGAGTTTTCCAGATCTTCAGGTTCTCATATGCGTTAACCATAGTAACCTCCTTTCTATTTAGGTGTACACCAATTCTGAAAAGTATTACTCATCATCTTCTTCTTCGTCATCATCAAGTTGAACGTCTTTTTTATCAACAACACGCAAAACAAGTTCTTCGTTATAACTGTGATAATGTGCACCTTCAAGCGACTGATAATGAGTAGTAAAACGAATTGAATCAGTTTTTATTTCCCAATCAAACCCGGGCTCATCCCACGCGTATGGGTTATTACCGCAAACGGGCATACTCTGTTCCTCAGGTGTACCATTCATTTCAAAATCATTTTCAAGATATTCTAAAATACCCTGAAGGTATTCTTTCGCTTCTTCTTTCGTCAAAACATCACCTTCTTCTAAATGTTCAAAATTCACCCCCACCGCATAATCTTTGCCATTAAGCGTATCAATTACGAATACTTTATCATCACTTATTTTATTCATAAAACTATCTAATTCTTTTTTAGCTTCTGCAAGTCGCTCAAAAGCTTCGCTCACTGAGATTACCGCTTCTTCGTAACCCCAGGAGCCACCTTCTTTGTCAAGCATCTTATTACTAATTGTTATACTTTCTGCATCATCATCAAAGTCTATACTCCAGCCTCTACCAAATTCTCCTTCGACATCAAAATCTTCATACTCTTCTTTTGTTCTTCTGTAACCTTTTCTTTCATAACAATCTTTTATTTCTTCAGCAAATTGAACTAATTCCTCACTAGCTTCATCAGTTCCTACGTTGCCTCGTGCATAATATTGTATTACTACATTTGCTGTCATGTTATACCTCCTTTTTTTTGTTTGTGTTGTTTGATTTATTTTATTTCAGAAAATTCTCGAATTAAATGTTCTAGTTCATGTGTATATTTGACGCGCACACCAATTGCCCCTGCGCCCTCTGTCGCAACATTGTTGCAGCGCCAGTTGTCACCATCCATCCCATGGTTTTCAATTTTCCATATCCACCCTTCGTCTTTCTGAATGATGAACCATATGCCAGTTCCATATACATCCCGTTCGCAAGTAGGGTGATCTATGATTTCCCCCTCAACCTGGATCAGTCCCGCGGTGGGTTGCACATATTCAGCATTCTGAAACGCCTCATCAATTTTTTTCTGATATTGTGCGCGTATTTTCTTCTTCATTTCATGCTCTTCTTTTTCTTTCTTTGCTCTCTCTTCTCGTGCTTTCAGTCTCAGCTCAGGTTTTACGTTCAAAATGTTTTCTAACTCTTCTATTTTGTCTTCACGCACTGCCCACCCCCTGAACTCTTCATTCCATTCCCCGTGGTAATCATTGTATGTATTCACGTAGTACATACAATGTTTGATTTTCTCCCAATCCGGACGGTCAAGGCGGGCTGAGAGAATATAGATTCTTCTACCTGTCTCCCAGTCTTTGTCGTGCAGTACTACGTGTATGTTTTCACGCAGATATCGTGCTAATTCTTCTGCTCGTTTTTTCTTTTCTTCTTCACGTTTCTTTTTCAGTTCTTTTGCTTCTGCAATAGCTTGTTCAATTTCATCTTTGTACTGCATATATGTTTCTACACGAATTGCTAAACGACATCTTTTTAATGTATCATATACAGCATATTTGCATTTCTGTCCTTGGACGATCACGTCATTTTTCACTGTGTAGTCTGACTGTGAAAAGAAGTGTCTGATATCGTCTTTCATCTTATCTTTCTGTGCTTGTGTCATCATCTTCGTACCTCCTTTTTCTGTTATTTTTTCCTCTTTCATTCTTCTTGCTCCTGCGTCATATATATAAAGCAAACTCCGTGCCAACTCCAAAAACTGGATTTTTGGGACATTTTGTACCGCTTTTTTGCCTGTTTTTCCCGCTTTGCTAAAAAGTCGCATGCCTCTTAAACCTTTTTAAATGCTTTTTAAAACGTTTTCAAAGCATCTAAAGTGTTTTCCTTTGCTTAAGCCTAAAAACTTTTTATAATGCAATACAAAAAAATTTCAGCTATTCTATAAGCGAAAGTCTTCCTAACACTCTTATTTTGTAAAAAATGTAAAAAAATTTTTGCAAAAATATTAAATTAAAAGCTAAAATCTTCGTCTTTCTTCCAATCTCGCTTAAATTTCTGTCTATCATAACCACGCTTCCCCTTTTTTGTAGAATGAATTCTTTCACACGGATTTATCAACCACTGCTTTCTAATTTTCAAAAAGTAGAATCTGTTCCTTTTGCTTTTAGTCATTTTATTGTAATAAACTTTTTGTCAGCTATCGACTTCTTCTAAAAAAGTTTTTAAATCCTTTTCAATCCCAACCAAATAGGCTTTAACCAAAATAAGATTCTTAAAACTTCGCATATCATCTGTCCACTGTAGCTTTATATTAAATCTCTCTGCAATCTCTTCTAATGCAATCTGTTCGCTATCATAAGAATCTTCAAAAAGTACAAACCAATGCGACTTTCTTACTACATAACACTCTTCAGATTCTTTTAATAGATTTAACCTTTTCTTCATCTCTTACTTGTTACAAAACTACTTAATTAAGCTAAAATTAAATTTCTAAAATATTTTTGTCAAACAAAATCTTAATACCTAACTTTTCCTGTAAAGGAACCACAGGATTTCTTACTGAAGAAAAACGAAGAAAAGCAGGAGAAACTGAAAAACCTAACAAGTCAAATGGATAAAGAGCTTCTTTCTCTAACCTATTTTTATTGATGTAAGAACTACTTTTAGAGATATTTCTACTTTTTGTAACTTCTATCTCTACAAAGTCTTTTTTATTCTTTCGATATCGTTCAAGTCTAATTTTCATTCTAAGAAACCTTATAACAGAGATTAAGATTTAACAAGTCTATTGAACTATTGATACGTACACGATTATTAAATAGCTTATCATAATCTTTCACCGAAGCTGGGTCATCTTGCTCCCTCTCAAAAAGAACAACTGAAATTTTACAAGCATTCTCTGAAAAATATTTAGCATACTTTATAGTTTCCTGTAAAGCATCTCCATCAAGAGATAAAACTATCTCACAATTATATTTCTTAGCAAGAGAAGCAAGTAACTCAAGTTGCCTTTTAGTAATAAGTTTTCCCAGAGTAGCTACAGAATTGTGTCTTGCTCGTATTGCACTAATAATGCCTTCTACAACTGTGATGTAAGAATTAGTCAAACAACCTGATTCTATACGACGATAAAGACCGAAAATATAACCACGACTACGTGCATTAGAATTTAAATCCTTCACAGGAAAATCACATACGCCACAAAGACCATCAACTACAATTTTAACAAAATCTCTACAGTTGCTACAATAATAAGCTTGCCCACCATTGATATACTTCGGAGATTTGTCTAAAGGTACATAAGACCTTGAAACCCAGTATACAGGAGTAGTACCAACATAGTCTGGGAACAAAATACGATTGTAAGGGTAATGACGCATTAAACGAATATCCCAAAAATCTATATCAGCTTGTGAAATTCCTCTTCTTTCTAAATACTCAAAAGCAGGACTACCTTTAGCAATAGGCTCATTATCTGGCAAATTTACAGGATAGACTATTCGTTCATCTTCATTAAGTTCAGCTTCTTCTGTATTATCTATAGAAAAAAGTTTCTTGCTCAAGTCTCCTAAAGTATCCTGAGAGTAATCTACATCACTCTTAACAGCTCTTCCAGAAGCTCCACACCTGTGACAAAAATAAAAATGCGTCTTCTTGTTCAAATATAAATGATAATCTGTATCAGGAGTTTTACCCCTATCAGAACAAAAAGGACAACAATATCTTACTTCATCACCAGAAGTTTCTTTTCTGGGACTACTCAGAATTTTCTGTAAGTTCGATAACTTTACATCTTTCATAGTCTATTGCACATTTCACATTATAGGTATCACCACCTCTACGTGCTTTAGCAACCCAGTAATTAACAATCCCTTGTTTTCTCTCCTGTATTGTTTGTCTCATAACTAAAACTAAATCTGCATTAGCAACTTGAAGCCAGGAATCAGAAACACTATCCATATCAGCTTCACTTAAACGATAATTAGACCTGCCCATTTGAGTAGGTGCTACAACAATCGCTTCATTTTCCTGACCTAAATTTATCAAGTCATCGAAAATATCACCTAAAGCTTGATACATATCTGTACCATAAAGTTTCATTCTTCTGGGATAATCTACTATGATGACCTTAGGTGAAAATCCTTTAGAACTCCGCAAAGCATTTATTGCATAACGTAAATCATTTACATCTATAGACTTAACAGGATAATAAGAAACACGTAGCAAATTTCTTTCTATAAGTTTATTTCTGATAACTTCTAAATGCGAATGGTAGTTTGATACAAGACTACCAACAGGTATATCAAATATACGACTCGCAAGTCTCAATAACACATCTATTTCACGAAGCTCTAAAGTAACGTATAAGACAGGTACACGTAATAAAGCAGCTGATGCAGCTATCTCAACACAAGTAACAGATTTACCATAACCTGTTCCGCCTATTAAACAAACCAATTCGCCTGGACCAACTCCACCACACATCTTCTTGTTTATAGTCTGCCATGGAGTTGGAAATTTAGTATATGCACTATCCTTCTTAAGCAAATTTGGTAATTCGAGAACACCATCTACAAAATCCAAGCTACAATCATAAGAAGAGCCTACAAGCAAAGCTTTATCAATCAATTTCGGTATATCTTGAAGATTACCTTCATTCCGCAAAAGTTCAATTGCCTTTGCTAATGCAAGTTTTACCGCCTGTGTTTTACCAAACTTCACTACATTATCTATAATAAAATCACGGTCCTTTACATTCTTTTCTGAAGCTTCTTTAATAATGTCTAATAAGGCATTGATAACATTAGAAGACAAACCAGAACTAGAAACAATATCCTGGACAACTGAAATAGAAGGCACTTGCTTATATTTATCAAAATAAGACAAAATTACACGAACAAGATATTGCAAATGTTCATTTTCAATATAAGAAGGATTAAGCACATCACGATATTTTTTAACAAAAGATTGATCTTGCAAAATTAGTGCAACAAGAGATTTCTGAAATTCTAATCCAAACTTATATTTAGCTTCCACAAAAATATTCTCCTTTCATTTTTCAAGTAAATAAAGAGGTATGTCAGTAGTTACTTCAAAACCTTCAGAATTATACATTTTAAAACGTGCCCGTGAATGATTTGCTGTTACACGAGATTGATTATCTTGAAAATCAAAAATTCTCACAGAATACTTGTCAATTGTTTTCCGTAAAGCTCTACCCACTCTCTGTAACTGCCGTCTTGGAACTTTCATTCCTGCTGCAAGAATCAAATCAGTAATAAACGGAATGTCTATAGCTTCATCGTAAATAGCCGACCCTATAAGGACTTTAAATTCACCAGCTTCAAACATATCAAATAACTTTTCTTCTGAAACCTCTTTATGTTCACCATTCTCTGAAAGATAGCTTATAGATTTACCTCCATAGTTGAATACAGAAGATACTCCAAAAGGAATAAGCATTCCCTGTAATAACTTACCATGCTCAATATAATTAACTATGACAAGAATACGTCTGTTAGAATCACGAGAAATATTTTTTATTAACCTGATAATAATTTCATTCCGCCTTTTGTTTTCTACAATACAATATCTATAAATACCTTTTGCTACTCCTTTATTCAAATCAAATAAAGGCTTATGGTCATTCCGAAGTAAATTAGATAGCCGACCTTCTTGTAACGCTTTTGTTATAGAAGAAATAGAATTAGAACTATAACCTAACCCTTGAAGAAACTTAGCCAAAGTATTGTCTCCTATCCACCGTCCATTTGCATCTTTAAAACGTACATCAACCCAGCTAGGCTCAGCTTCAAAAGGCAAAAAAATATAATCATCATTTATAACAATTTTATAAATTATAGGCTTCGCTAAATATCCCTGACTTATTAAAACCGAAGCAGGTATCTTATAAATAAGCGGTCCTGTAATAGCAACTAAAGTTGTATCAACAGAACTTGAATAAGGATCTTCAGGCTTCTCGAACTGATAAGCAGAAAGACCAATCCTGTAAATTGCCGATGGTGTGGCTCCAGCAATGCTTTGCCACGTAAAAGATGTTCCTAAATGATGCGATTCATCAAAAGCAAGCACTTTAACATCTTTTAAAAAAGACAAAACTTGCGGATCTCCGGCTTTAATCCAGTTAAAAATTGTATTTGATACCGCTACATAATGGTCTTTATCTTCTTCCATAAACCCTTCACCTATTTTACCAACATTTCTAATTCCACATTCTTCCATTCTTGTAGCAAATTGCTCCATGTGCTTTACACGACCTGTTATTAAAAGAGTTTTTAAATTCTTAATCTTTGACGAAAGAACTTTAACAACACCACAATAAATAATAGTTTTACCAAATCCGGGAGGAGCTTCTATAAGACAGTTTGCTACACACAAAATTTTTCTTATTGCATGTCTTTGATAATCTGTAAGTGTAATACCTTTAAGTAAATCAGAAGGAACATCATCAAGAGAATAATTGTACAATTCTGCTCCTGTAACTTGAACAGGTATGTTTTCATTCTTACATTTGTCTAATACATATTGAAGCAGTCCTCTCGGAAAACAACCATCATTATAAAAAGGAACATCATCAATTGTAAGAATTTTCTCCAAAAAAGATTTTATTGGCGGAGACGCTTTTACTAAAACAAGCCCACCAGAACAAGTTAAATGCAAAGAATCTAATTCCTGACACCCTAACTGTTGCTCTAAATTTTTCATCCACGAAATCCAGGAAAAAGATTAAGCTTTTGCTGCTTCTTTTTCTTTTTACTTTGTTTTTTTCGTCTTTTAAGAAGAACTTGCCAAAAAGCCATTGCTATAGAATGATACGTCATTCCTGCCTCTTAGGACAATAATAAAAATGTTTTCTTGCATGGTCATCAAACTCAGCAAAGTTATAGTGATTGTCATAGAATATCCAAGCCGAACAATAAGGACAAATAAAACCAAATAACACTTTCTTACCATCTTTCTCAACGTATTTAAAGAAATGTCTATGATTAATTCTTTTAGTTGTTTTTTCGTGACAAAATGTCATCAAGAGCTACTCTTTCTAACCAATCTATAAAAGATAATTCTTCTCCCTTAACATCACTGGAGGAATACAAATCCCTTGCTAAATTTTGAATTTTGTGCAATACTCTAGAATCTTCTAAATCAGAAACAAGCAAAAGAAGTTCACGAAGTTTAGAAAGTTGCTCTAAACGCTTTGCAGTCCAAAAAAATCCAGGTCTCATTTTACTTCACACCTCCAAAACCTAAAGAGGATTTTAAAAACAAAACATCATTTGCTTTTTACAACCAATAAATCCGCCAGACAACTGTAAAAGTATTTGTATCAGATTTTGTACGAGCAGTAAAAGTCTTTCTTGCACACAAATCACCATTTGCGAATTTTAAGCCAGCTTCAGAAAAAGCATAACCATTACCCTCAGTAAGTCCTAACGTAGCTGTAAAAGTAACAGAAACATCATCAGGATATTCTGGTTCATTAACATTTTTAGAAATTATCTCATTCTCTAACTCAAGATCATTCTCTGAAGGTGGTACAGGATTACCATTCTGGTCAAGTCCACCTGTACCAAAAGCTACACAAGAAATATAACGACTACTTATATTAGTATTACCAAGCACTCTCGCAAGATTATATTTAGCCCGGTTTACAACAATATTAGGCTCTTCAAGATAAAAAACTAATCTGCCTAACAAGTCGTATTCATAGAATTTAAAAATACCACATAGTGTCATTCTGTCTTTGTTATTCATAGAACCTCCTTATTAAGTTTATTATTTTCTCTATTGTTTGTTCATCCGAAAAATACGCTTCACAAGTAGAGCCTTTCTTACAAACTCCTCTGTAATAGCAAGGCGAACAATGATAATTCAATTGAATTGGAGTACAACTCCTGTAAAGTTCTGCAGTCACTGTTCCTGTAGCACTAAAAATACCTATAGTAGGTACATCTAACGCACAAGCTAAATGTAAAATACCTGAATCAATACAAACAGCTAACTTAGCTCTAAGAAGAAGACAAATTAAATCTTCAAAAGTCAACTTTGTCAAATATAATAAATTATTCGCTGTAATCATAGGTGCTCTAAAACAATCTACTGCTATAAAATTTATATTCGGAAGACTATCACAAATCTTAGCAAGTATCTCAAGAGGTATATTCTTCCTTGAGTCTGTACCTCGTATATGTAAAACTACAAACTTATCAGGAAGATTTATATCTAAATGTTTATCTTTTAAATCTGAAAATTTAACCATAGGTGGAACTAATTCAGCAAATCTGCCAATAGAACTCCTGTGAAATATCAAAGATTGACCAAAGATAAGTGCTCTACTTTTATCAACCTTTTTGCCTTCATTTAAGCACTGAACTTCATACACATAAGCAGGACAGAATAAATCAAGAACAATATCATAACCAAGAATAAGACTTTTAAGATAATCAGGTGGAGAACAAGGTTCTTGTCTAATAAAATAAGGTACTTCAAACAAACAACATCTTCCACGTCTATTTACACCATCAGTTGAAACATCAAGAACTGAAAAAGAATCTACGCCTGCTAGACGCCGATACACCTCCTCAAACCCTCTCATGCCTAAAAGATAAACTTCATAACCCATATTGTGCAACATCTGAGCAGGCGTAGAAAGACAAATAATATCTCCAAGCCCACCTGCTTCTCTAACTATTAAAGCTTTCATTAAATTTAGTTTCTACACCTATATTTGCCTAACCGAGGATTGCGTATAACATTTTTAATATTTGGACAAGAATGAATTATCTTTAAAGCACATTTTACCCAAATCTGCCGTAAGTCACACTCAAACTTAAGAGGTTTAGTTATATCATTATACTCTCCTATGCTGCATTCTCTACAACCACCGCCACAAAGATAACGTATATTGCAAGACATACAACCTTTTCTTGCATAAATACGATTATCCATCCATTTAGCAAGTAATTCCTGGTCAATACCCTCTTTCAAATTCCCTATATAAGAATTCATCTCCCTGTGACAAGCATAAAGAGAACCATCAGGTCCACAACTTAAATACCCTTTCCCTGCTCCACATTCACTACCCGAATGAACCGCATACAACAGTCTTTCTGTAAATTTAGTAATCTGATGCCATACAGGTCTCCTACCCGAATTAATTTCAGAAATAAACCAATCAGTAGCCTCAAAGTATTGCTCTTCTAAACCCTTCATAATCTTATCATCAGAAAAAATAGCTAACTGGTCTTTACTCGATATACAAGAGTTCTCTGTAAGACAAACAGGTTCAAGAGACATATGAGATGCATATCCCACATAGACTAAATTAGTAAGAAATTCTACCCTATCTTTTAGAGAATATTTAGACGAAAGTATATCAGAAGTAAACGTGCCACGTAGAGTAGTTCTCTTAGCTAAATCTGAAAATCTAATAGCCTCAAGTCCTGCCATGACATCATCAAAAGAACCTTTGCCATTTGCATAAATCCTATGCTGATTATGTACTTCAGGAGGACCATCAAGAGAAATTATAGAACTAAAACCATTTTTAATCAAGAATTGAGCTATAGTAGAGCCATTAAATTTATGAGTAAGTAGAACACCATTAGTAGTTACAGACAAAGAACAATGTCTGAATTTACCTTTAACATAATCAACTATCCGAGAAATTAAGTCCATATTCAAGAGAGGTTCACCACCAAAGAAACCTAACATAATGTTGTCGGTCAAAGCATACTTATCAAGAAATTCCTTAGCAACTTCAAAAGACATATGACTTCTCTGATCTTTATAATAATGCTTTAAGAAACAATAATCGCAAGATAAAGGACAACGATGGGTAGCTTCAAGAACAAACGCACGTGGACATCTTGGTACAGATAACATAAACTGAGGTTTAATAGTGCTGGTAACGGTCTTCTTAAGCTCATCTAAATCCTGTAAAGAAGACAGTTTCCAGAAAGCTAAAGAATTAGCTTCAAAAGCATAAAGTTGCCCCTGAACATCAAATACATGAAATTCAGGCTGTGCAGAATAAGTAGGCGTTATTGGAAATAACAACTCTGGACTTTCGTTCATAGTAATACTCCTATTTACGACTTTCTAAATAATCTAATCTGGTCTCTAAATTCTTAAGTCTTCTTTCTATTTCATTCAATTTTTTAAGTATCAGCTGCTCTAAACGAGAAAGCTGTTTGTCTATATCTTCAAGTTTAGAAAGTTTATCATTCTTTTTATTATCAGGAACATCTATCATTGCGAATCCCCTTGTTGAGCATTTCTCAATAACAAATCTTCCACTATACTCGCTGTACCAGAAGTTTTTATCTGATCTAAATCTTCTTTCTTTATAGAGTTTACATGCTCAAAAATAATCTTAATGAATCCGTCAGGACGGGCTTTCCATCCAATACACCAATTACCTACAAAAATAGGTTTATTATTTTCGATATTTGAAGAAAGAGTAGCTTTTTCTTCTCCTTTCAAAGAAGGAGCCAACTTGGCAGACACAAAATGTTCTATACGAGACTTCAAATCTTCTTTCTTAGCGAGCAATATTAGCATAATTACCTCCTTGTTTTTGTTTTAATCTCAGATAATTTTCAAACATTTTTACAAATTTCTCTTTAGCTCTCTCCTGACATTTACCACAACGATACTCATTAACTCTTAACATATTACGCAAGTGGCCTTTAAGGAGATTTTCGTATTCACCTTCAGGAAGGTTTTTTACCAATTCAACAACTTGTTCAAAAGTGAAATTATATTGAATCATTTCTTTTCTGAATCTTCTTTAACTTTCGGTTCTACCTTCTGAGAAGGTTGTTGCCTACTATCCTGACGAATCTGCTGTAATTTGAAAAATAACTGAATAGCCATCTCAAGAGGCAGTTTTCCTAAACCCATTAAGACAAGGTCTAATTCCTGTTCAGTCAACTGTACATTTATTATCATAATTTTACTCCTTATCGTTTTTTACAATAACTGATAGTTTCTCTAACTCACAAAATAAGATAATAAAACATTGTAATATTTTAATTAAATTGCTAAATTTTACGCTACCTTCTACAAGTGTAAATTCATCATCAAAAGGATGTAACTGGAAATTAAATCCGTTTATAGTAGCCACAAAGTCCCAGACACTGTCATCTTTAGTAAATCTTATAAGTTTAGTTTCTCCTTCTTTAACAGCTTTTGCCAATTTTCTGTGATTTACTTTGTAAGAAGTAGTGCAAGAGCTATTGTTTTTTGCCATAGTCCACCTATAAAAGAGGTTTTTTACAGTCAATTTTGTCAAGGTTCTACTAAAAATCCACCTAATAATTTAACTCGTTTTTGTTGCCCATAAACATCTATAAGAATAAAATCATTTGGATGTGACGCACCTAAGTGACCGTTAATGTACAAAGCCGAACCTGATAAATGCACTGCACCTGAAGTATTAAGATAAAAATCCGCATAAGTCTGAATAGTAGCATTACTTGTAGAAACTATCTCAAGGTCGTCTGAAGATTGAATTAAAACATAATCATAACCTGTAAGTGATATACCATCTTCTGCTCCGTCGTATCCGACCCAGAGAGCTGATAAAGGATGTCCGCTACCCTGATAAACAGAAAAATTCGTATTGACTTCCCACAAATCTGTATCAGAACCTTTACCTTTCAAACGTAAATTTTCCCAATCTACAGTAGTATAGTTTCCAGAAGTGTCTATTAGTTGCCTATCATTCCATTTAACTGAAGTTTTTTCAGAAGTGTCCAGAAGTAACCTATCTTGCCATTTTAAGGAAAGCTTTTGATAAGAATCTTTTAGACTTCTATTACCCCAATCTACAGAAATTATCTCAGAAAAATCTCGGAGCAGCATAAATTCCCAGTCTACAGAAACCTTACTACCAGGATTAATAAGTTCCCTATCTCTCCAATTAACTGAAATTTCTCCTGCGTAATCTGTTAGTAATCTTGCTTCCCAATCTAAAGAAAGAACCTTAGAAGAATCTAAAAGCACTCTAAATTCCCAATCTAAGGAAATTCTATTACTTGTGTCTATGAGTTCCCTATCGTTCCATTTAACTGAATTACGTCCATCAGTATCAAGTAAGGCACAAGGGTAAGTGGTCCCATTATACAAATCTATGAGTTTTTTGACACCATCTGGATCAGGTAAAGTATCAGAACCTCCACCTATAGATTTAAAATAGGCTCCCTGGTAAGTACCCACAAGATAATCTACACCCAAACAAGCATAACGATAATCGTGATCATAATTAGTTTTAGCTTCCTCACGATGATCTTCAATATCTTCGAAATTCAATAGACAATGATACAAACGTCTATTCAAAGGAGCTGGGTCTATATTACCCCAAATTATCGAGCCATATAAATGTACAGACACACTACCAATGTCCACAAAATTCAATCTCCCGTTAGAAACAACATACCTCTGTTCTGGAAAGTAAAGCACTCCTATATCAACTTCATTACCACCAACAGTATAGTCCACACCTACCAAAAGCTCCTTATAGTAAGTATTGTCTATATAAGGATTATCCTGATAAGTAACTATATGTGCATAATCTATAAGCCAACTAGAATTAGCATAATTAGCAAAAGGTACACGATACTTTTGAGTTCCTGGATCAGTTAAAGAATGAAAATTAAATAGCTCAAGAACAGAAACAGGATAGCCACCTATAGATGCTACATATTTCTGTATACTTTTGTGATCCCAAGAAGTACCGCTACGGTTCTTAGCATCGCCATCAACAGTTAACCAATCAAGACTGCCTGTTCCATTAGTGTCTTTTGGTAAGAAAGGTATCCTGTATTGGTTTGGCGGACATTTATCTTGGTCATGAGCATTATAAAGCTCAAGTATAGTAGATTTAACACCATCGGCATAAGTATACCAATCAAGAGTTCGAGAAACGTTTTCTGAGTTAGCATACCCTGAATATCTAAAATAAGCTCCGTCAGGTATATCTACAAAATCGTAAATATCTTCAGTAATATACTGTATGTAGTAAGCAGTTCCATCATTATTTAAAACGACTTTACCTAAACAGAACCAGCGTTGTGCTTCAGGTATCAAATCATCACCAAGTGAACCATTCACAAGTTCCTCAGGAGATATATTCAAAACAGTAACATCTAAATAAGTAGGGTCAAGATACTTATTCCAAGGCAAATCAGTATTTGCAAGATAAAGATAAATGTAATTTATTGGGTAAGATAATTCTAACCCTGTAGCTCCTGAAAATATAAAAGTTTTATTTCTCCTGTGCAACCGACCAGATCCTATGTCAAACACATAGGCACCGTTATCTTTTCTAACACTAAAAGCCCATTTACGAGGAATCTCAAACCTATTAGTCTCTATTCTACCATCTTTAATTACCTCACAATAAGGAACTTTATAACCACCTTGGTCATAAGGAAATTCAGTATCGTTTATAATCCAATTAAGCTTAGAAGGATTAAAATCATAAAGAGTTTGACAAGCAGCACTTTCACAAGATGTTTCGCACAAAGTTTCACAAGAAATTTCACAACGATAAGCACCTGACCAGTCTATATAATAAGAGCCACCACAACCACCACGACAAACTTCAACTTCATCATCTTTCCTAAATAATTTATAAACATTCTCTTTCCAGATAGTTATCGGTTCTACATCAATATAACCTTTACCTGCACTAGCAATCTTACCTTCAATACGAGCTACTATATAATCTCTTGTGTTAATATCGTTATAACGAGTTACACAAACAATATCTCCAACCTGCCAGTACCTTGATAAATCTTCTTTCTCACGACCAGGAAACCTGATAACAAGAACAGAAGTAGGGTCCGAATCAATACGACCTATCCAGCACTCTTTCTCAAACATTTCACCAATATTTTCACAGGAGCTTTCACAGAAAGTCTCACAACCTAACTGACAATTAGCCTGACAAGCTGCTTGACATACGACCTGACAACCGCTCTGTTCACAGACTTGTTCACAAGCACCAATTTCACAAGACACCTCACAAGTAGTTTGACAGGATTCTTCACAGCTCCATTCACAAAGAGATTGACAACCATATTGACAGGAAATTTGACAAATAGGTACTCCTTGTTCTCCTGCCTGACAAATATCTTCACAGCAAGATTGACAAGACATTTCACAAGTAAATAGACAAAAGAGCTCATAAGCATACTGACAAGTTACTTCACAACCAGTCTGACAGTGTAGTTGACAACCGTCCTGGCAAGCTGTCTCACAAGAATACTGGCAAGTTACTTCACAACAGGTCTGACAAGACAATTCGCATCTAAATAGACAATAGAGCTCATAAGCATACTGACAAGATGTTTCACAAACAGTTTCACAAGTACCTTCACAAGCTGTTTGACAAACTATTTCACATCTAAATATGCAGAATAGTTCATCTGTATATTCACAATTAACTTCACAAGTAGTTTGACAACCAGTCTCACAAGGAAATTCACATGTTATTTGACAAATAGATTGACAGGATATTTCACAGCCTTCCTGACAATAAGTTTCACATCCTGTCTGACAAATAATCTGACAAGCAAATTGACAAGTACCTTCGCAACCTTCCTGACATGCTAATTCACAAGAAGTACTACAAGGTTCAAAACTTTGATAAACTATCTCACAAGCAGCTTGACAAACATTTTCACAAACTATTTGACATTGTGTCTGGCATTCTTGCTCACAAGCACCTTCACAAGAAGATTCACAAACTATTTCACAAGTTTCCTGACAAAAAGTCTCACAAGAAGCTTGACACTCCATTTCACAAGTAGTCTGACAAACAATCTCTATTGTAAAATCATCGTCATAAGGCACACCAAAAGTATCTATAGCTGTTTCTTTTAGACCTATTGCAGGTGGACGGACATGGATAGGATAAAAATAAGCAACTTTATCAAAAATCTCTTTTACTACTTTGTATTTATAGTTAAGCTCAATTAAAGTCTGGCAAATGCTTTCACAACCAGATTCACATCCGGATTCACAGGAAGTTTCACAAACAGTCTCACAATCGGATTCACAAGAAGTCTCACAAACTGTTTCGCAACCACTCTCACATAAAGTTGTACAAGAATACCAAACTCTTGCTGAAGGAAAAGAAGTAAAACCACTTCTAAAGTCATAACGTCTATCTTCTTCTAATTTAGCTTTATAGAGCTCAGTTACAGGAAGTGCTGTTTCTGGCAATGTATGTAAACCAGAATAGTAGGCGTACTTTATTATACCATCCTTAGTACCTTTCTTCTGGCAAAAACGTATTAATTGAGATACGAGGGCTCTACGAGTTTTATCGTCTATCTTAGACCCTAATGCAATATACCCTATAACATCGCAAAGGAAATTTAGCTCATCTTCAGTAGCTTCGAAAGGGGAGAGAAGAGTAAGAAGATTGCGTATTTTATCATCTAAATCCTGAGAAACAGATTCTAGCGCATAAAATACATCCTTAAGGACTTGTCCACCCTCTAAGTCCTTAAGTTTTATTACATTTGGTAGAAACTTATATAAGTCCACAGTAAGTTTTTACTTCTTTACACTCATAGGAGGTCTCTTACCTTTGTTGACTGGCACTGTATTTTTATTAAACATATTTTTAAGTTTTTCTGCATTCTCTTCTTGCTTTTTTTGCTGAGCTTGTAATAACTTGTTCTTTTCTTCAATAACATTATTCAATAAATTTTTTGTAATAGGTAAAACAAAATAAGTTATATCGTTCTTGCTACAGTCTATATAATCGATAAATTTAGCTGGATACTTACTTATATTTTTTATTGGAAAAGAGTCAGGTTTAGAAAAAGAACTTACAAAATTTGTAGGATGAATCTGATATAAATCCTCTCTTAAAATCCAATCTGGACCACATGAAGTTTTATCTTTAAGAAAAGAAGATAAAAAATCGCTATTCTTAATTACGGTTATTCCTATAATCTTTCTTAAATCTTCGTTCTCTTTAGGATTTAAAGGTCTATTAAAAATTTGTAAATAAGACTTCTCAAACAAAGATTTATACACAGAATCACCAACCTTAGCACTAACAGACAAGAAAAGTTCAGCAGGAACGTCAAAAAATTCATCATTACTAACTGCATTAAGATACTGCAACCGAAAACGAACAAGAAAACCACATTCTTTCCGAGGCACCTCTACCACTTTGTCATTTAAGATATACGTAAATTTTTTATTCTTGATAAGGAAAAGAAGATAATCATTCGGTCGTAAAACAACATGTCGCAGCGGTGGTGTCACAGCATCTCCAATAAAAGCAACTACAAGATTAGTGAAATAATGCGAAAATTGGTAAACTAAACAACTTCGTTTTTCTTCTTTTAAACCTGCACCAGCTTTATCAGCAAGAAAATGAAAATCGAAATCAGACTCGGGTAAAGTATTATTAGCTTTCTTAGGTTTGTCCTCAAACGAAACAAAAATCTCTGTAGCAAAATAAATATCTTTATCCGAAGCTGCATTTGTCAATGACACACTTAATACAGTAATCAATAACAATAACGTAATAGTTTTCATTGTACTACCTCCTTTCAAGGACATTTTAGACATAACTGTAATTTTACGTTTGTATACATTTTAAAACTGCACCAGATTAACAACCATGATTATGAACATCGCAATCATAAGCAGACCAAGTATAAAATACAAACATTTATCTGAAATTGTATCTACCATCGACGCACATACTACACCAAGTAACACACATACCATAATGGCTTCCATTGTACTATTTCCTTTCAAGATCTAACAGAAAATCTTCAAGAAATGCAACAATATTCAGCTTCTTTTGCGTAACACCCTTTTTATATAGAGCATATTCCAGTTCCTCCAACAGATATATACATCTGTCACAAAATTGATAATCCATCTCATCACAATCAAATATTCTTTTACACCACAAACATTTTTTCTTTATTAACATAATACCTCCTTCTTAGTTAAATATTTAATTGTATCCACCACCGACGTTAGACATATTCGTAACTTTCGTTCTCCAAAACTTAAAGAGGAAAACAAAGTCGAAAACGTCTCTATTGTATACGTACCATACAACATAAAGTACAACTTACCTCGCAACCATATTGACAGGTTAGTTCACAAACAGACTCACAACGCACTTCGCATAACGTTGTACATAAAGACTCTTCTGCACTCTGACAAACTGTTTCACAGGTATTTTGACAGAAACAACCCTCTAACTGAAGCATAAGTTCACAAGCACTTTCACAAGCGGTTTCACATTGAGACTGACAAATTATTTCACATCCCCATCTACAATAAAATTCCCATGTGCATTGACAAGCTGTTTCACATAAGCTCTCGCAATAAGTCTCACAGAAATATTCACATCGCACTTCACAATATAAAGCACACCAGGTTTCTTCTGAGCTCTGACAAGCTGTCTCACAAAGAGATTCACAATAAAATTCACAAGTAGTTTCACAAACAGTTTCACAACCTGTTTCGCAATTTGTCTGACAAATAGTCTCACATCCTATCTGGCAAGTTGTTTGGCAATGTGCTTCACAAGAGGATTGGCAATAATTCTGACAAATAGACTCACACTCCCCTTCGCAGGTAGTTTGACAAAATATCTGGCAACTTATGTAACAATATTCTGTAAAGGTCTGACAAGCTTGACATAGAGTTTGACAGCTACCACAACCCCAGATTTCTCCTGTATCATAAATTTTGTACGGTTTTATAATATCATTAGCTACAGGGAAAGCATCCTCCAAATATAAAGTCTCTTCTAAAGACCATTCATCAGAAACAGTAAATTGTTCGTCTTCTAACTTATTTTGTAAATTAACAGAAAGAGGTAAAACATTTACAGGTAAAAATTTCTCTAATTTCTTATAAAGTTCTTGTACTTCTTGCGGAGATAACAAATTACCAGAATCATCTGTAAAAATTATTCTACTCGCATTGTAAATGAAACCATAATAGTTAGAAAAGAAATAATTAGTAATATCATCAGGTAAAACTCTATCTTTATAAATTTCAGAAATAAATTTACCAAAAGTTTCTTCTAACCGAAGAGCATAAGTTATAGAAGCTTTAGTACCTTTTACTCTCAGAATATAAGCAATACAACGAATAAATAGTTTAAGACGGTCGACAGAACTGCTTTCTATTTTCAAATCACCAAAGAATGTCTCAGAAAGTAATTCAAGTTTGTCCTTAGTTAACTTATCAAGGTCCAATAAGGATTTTAAGTCTTTAATATCACCAGCGATATTGCCAGTAATTCTTTCAAGACAATAAAAAAAATCTCGTAGAATACTCATAATTAAATATTCATATCCTTAATTTTAATAACTTGTGGAATAAACCTATATAAATCTAAGCTCTGTTCAAAAGACTCACAAGTCAATTGACAAGAAGTTTCACAAAAGCTCTCGCAACCCTGTTCACAACCAATCTGACAAATATTCTGGCAAAGAGTCTCACAAACTTCCTGACAATAATCCTGACAGAACATTTCACAACTGTATTCGCAGAGAGTTTCACAAAAAGATTCACAAGAAACCTGACAATATGTCTCACATTCATAAGCACAAGAAGGAGTATCCTGAACAGATATCTGACAAGTCTCCTGGCAATAAGCCTGACAGGACTCTTCACAGTTATACTCGCAAAATAGCTGACAGGATATATCACAAGCTACAGGTTCTGCAGATTCTTCACAATTTGTCTGACAAGATATCTGACAACCAGATTGACAGCTGGAATCACAATTTATTTCACAAATTGTTTCGCAATAATTCTCACAATTCCTCTCACAAGCAGTCTCACAAATAGTTTCACAATTAGGTCCTTCGCAATAAAACTGACAACCACCTTCACAAGATAATTGACAGAAAGCTTCACAAATATCTGTACAAACATATTGTTTCTCTACTTCACAACCTGTAGTACAAGTACCTACTAAGCTATATTCAGCACAACCTTTATCAAAACCAAAACCACTTGGTACTTTACGATTATAAATATCTCTTGTATAGGATTCTTCCAACTTAAATCCTGTATCTATCATAGGAGAAGTAGAAGATAATTTAGGTTCATCATAAACTTCAAAAAGAGGGTCAACAGCAGTATTATCCTTACAGAAAGAACAATCAGTCTTAAAATGCAAACAAGGAAATCCAGTATATTGGTATAAATTGTTATTAAAACAAACAACTTCGTCACCTACTTGAACATAACCTGGTGATCCAGCATACCAAATAATATTATTGATAAATCTACCCTTATCAATCTTTATTCTAGAAGTACCACTAAAGAAAATAAAAGTGTTATTTATAAAATCAGACTCTTGAAGGTTAAGAAAATTCATATAATACGTATTAATATAAAGGAAAAAACAATTATAAAAATCTGCTTTTCCTCTGTAAAGAATATTAGAAATTAAATAAAATAAACAACGTTTAAAAACACATTTCCCTGTTCCCGCAACTATAACTTCCTCCGCATTACTACTCCCAAAAGCACAGCCTTCAAAAGTGGCAGAAGCATCCTTAAGAAAAACTATAAAAGGATCATTTTGAAAGAAAGCTAAAAGATTCCCAAATTGAACTGACTTAATTGTTAAATTTTTATAATTCCAAAAAGGTGTTATACACCAGGTAGCAAAGTTATAATTACCAAGACAAAATTTGATATTGCCATCTATAACAAGATGGCCTTTAGCATTCTCAGGAATAGAAGGAAATACAAAAGGGGAACCTGAATATCTCCAGGACCGTAGAGGTTCAGTAACAAGAATCGTATAATTATCTGTAAGCTTGGTCCTTGCTACATAAGTTATTGCTAATTCTACTGAGGGTAAATCATCAGGAACTCTTATAGTATAGTTTCTCATTGTTTTATAAGATTTTTATCTAAAAGTTTCTTTAAAAAGTTGTCTAAGCCTTTCCCATAAATCCATTCTTTAGTTTGCGGAATAGTAATATCAAAGAAAAATTCTATATCTGGTCTTGTATATCTCCCTACAAGTTTCTTTATTACATATAATTGCTCAGGAGTAATCTCACCTACTATGTCTATACCTATTCCATGAGGTAGAGCTTCTACTCTAACAAAACCTGTCTTCTCTTGAAACAATTTTATAGCTCCGTAATAAGTATCTTCTGGAACCTCTATCCCTGCACGTTTCAAAAAATTTATAGCTGTCTCTTTATGATAGTCTGCAATCAAAATCTTACCACTTGGAGCTATCCAAAGAGCTCCTCTCGCATTCCACAAATTAACAGAGCCATAAAGAGCTTCACAATATCTTACTGCTTCATCACTAAGTTTTTTATCTATAGATTCAAACAATAAACTTATCAAACTGAGTTTTCTCATTTAGAGATATTTAAATAAACTTTAGAAAATGTTGCCAATTGATTCTTACCAAGTATTAAATCTACTGAAGCAGAATCCAGTAAAGACAAATAATGAGCAATAACACTATCACCTGAAGCAGGCGGAGAAGAGAAATGCACTTCAAACGCACCTTTTCTATAGTCTATGACAGAAACTTTATTAGTTTCAACAGCTCCATAAAGTCCACCAAAACTATCATCATAAATAATTTGATTTTTAGGAAGCTTATAAGTAGCTACTATATCTACACCAGAAGGCACTACATCAGAGAAAGTTACAGTTATCTTTTTAGAATTATAATCAATCTCGTTAAGAGCTGTAGCATCAACATCACCATAAAGTCGTCCATAACCATTATCAAAAACAGTCATACCATAAGCAGTTATTATAACACTACCTGGAACAGGGTAACTACTCAGTTCTAACGTATAAGTAGCTCCACCATCACCCTGTCCTATAACTTCTTCTTTCTCCGCAAAACCTACATCACAAAAAGATACTGATTTCCTGAAAGCGGGAGCATAAATAAGACTACCCGAAAATTTCTTTGTTTTATTATCGCCTGTACCTATAGAATCTTCACAATAACGAGAAGCTAAACATCTAAAAACAGCTTTTATCTCAGTTCCATTAGCAGGAGCAACCGCAAATTTTACACTATACTCACCTCTCTCTTTAACAAAATAATCAGCTCTTACAGGAGCATTTGTAGCAACTCTAAACTTAAACTGATAAGCACCCGTATCATAATCTATCGTATTTGTATAAGACGGATCAACATCTCCAACAAGTTTACCAGAATTATCTCGTATAACTAAATAATCGGAACGAATAAGAACAGTACCAGGAACAATTCTGCCAGGATTAGCTAAAGTACCTGTATAAGGTCCACCAGAAGGATTAGACCAACCAAGAAATTCTCCTCTAATAGCTTTATCTTCATATACAACATAGTTCTCGCCAGAATTATCTACATTGCCAATCAAATTACCTTTACCATCATCATAAGCAATTTGAGTACCATCTGTTATATAAAACTCACCAGGAACTATACCCCAGTCTTTAACAGTTTCAAGTTGGCCAGCCCATTCTTGTTTCGTACCATCACCAGTACCAATAATTTCACTGTATTCTACCATACCTTTTACACTTCTTATCACACAAGAAAGTACACCTGCAACAGAAGTAATTGCATCATAAATTGCAGAAATCCTTATTGGCTCACCTGGTTGATTATAAGCATTATCAAAAAGATTGCGTAAAGCAGTACTTACATTGTTTCTAACAACATCTTCAGCATAAGTAGGGTCAATACGTACATCAGCTTCAATATTGCAATAAACAACTTCGCCATCTACTACTTCTGTCTTAACTGTAATCAACCGTACTGAACCTTCTCCATCATTGTTGAAATAATCTTCTACCGCTTGCTTTAATTCTGCAGAAGGCGTAGTAAAATTCCCTTCATTGTCTCTTGACCAACCATAAATAAGCACAGTATTCAATTCTGGTACTTCACGTTTCAAAACAGCTGAAGCTCTCGCTAAAGAACCAAAAACAGGATGAGAATACTTTGTAGCTAAAGTATTAAAATCTTCTGCTGTAACAGCTCTACCATTAGTTCTTGCCCACTTAGGAGCCCATAATTTAGCATCTTCAACAGTCTCAGCATCTTCCCCACCGCTACCACGTTCATGATTGTATAGAGAGACTGAAATATCCTGAGGAGGCGAACTCTGCAATTTTCCTAAAATAATTGTCTTTATATCACCTATAGGGATATTACTTGCTCTACCACCTCCTTTACGATACTTAATAGTTATAGTAGAACCAACAGGAGGTATTACACCTGTCTTACCATCACCAAAACAAATATAGAAATTCTGATTAGCTGCTACATCTATAGTAAAAATAGTAGAAGTCTCGTCACCATCCACAAGAAAATCTACTTTTCTATAAGGTGTTCCATCAATTTCTACTTCTATAGTCCCTTCTATCCATTTAGGATCAGGAACAAGAATACGTTGAAATTTAGAACCATCAGAAACAACATCATAAGTAACAGTCTCGCCAGCAGTCAGAAGGATTACTTCAGAAGTACTTCCAGCAGGTATAGTATAGTCATCGGCAACTTCAAAGGCTACCCCACTGGAAGAAATTACCTTTGTACCCTTCGATATCAAAACATCATATCCTTGAATAGAATCTAAAGTAGCTGTACAAGCAACACTGGCAGCTGTAGGATTACGCAATTGATAACCTACAATCTTACAAATATTTACTACAGATTCTCTATCTCTCGCAGTAGGTAAATAGGTCTCTCTTGCTTGATGATTTATATAAAAGTTAAGAACATCCCCTGTATAAGCAATTATCTCCATTATAATAACGCCTATATCGCTTTCATAGATGTTCTTCCAGGTATCAGGAAATTTAGCTTGAAGATAGCTCTGTAACGCAGCTTTAATTGCATCATAATCTAAAGAAGAATAATTAAAACCAGGTTTAGCCATATTAAAGTTCCTCCTTTATGGTGTTATATTAAATTCTATTACTAAAGGTTGCTCAGTTGGTACATCATTTACACGAGCTGTTATTGAAAGCTTTATCCCTTTAGGTTCATCTAATTCTTTTACCTGTAAATCCACTAAAGTCAAACGAGGGTCCCATGTCCGAATAGCTCTTTCTACATCTACACGAATCTCATCTGCTAAACCTGCTACAGGTTCAAAAACAGATTTAGGAACAATAGTACCAAACTCAGGCATCATAACTCTCTCACCATAAGAAGTCAAAACAATATTATATAAAGATGTTTTAAGAACATCTATGTCTCGTTTAGTCGTAAAATACGAATTTACATCATTTCCAAACGGAAAAGATATTGTAGGATAATTGTAATCATTACCTGACATGCCATCCTCCTAAAGGTGTAGAACCGTTTTTAGACATTAGAGTAAAATTCTTTCTTGAAATAACAGACATATCTCCTTCTGTCTCTTCATCCTGATTAAGTTTCAAATGCTCATTCGTAGCAATAGCCTGAATTGTCTTGCTTCTTAATAACAATTGTAAAAGTTTTGCAACGATAGAAGAAGCTAACTTATTTATAATATTACCATTATCATCAGTAACAACTCTATCTTTTATATAGATATCCGAATCAGCAATATCAAGAACAAGAGCTCCTTTAGAATCAGAATTAACAGAAAAATCCTTAGAGGCTGTAAAAACTATTGAACGATAATTTTCACGATTGGTAAGCTTCTCTGAGAACAACTTACCATAAAGTGTATTTTCACCTCCCTGAGTCTTTACATTCTGCGGATGATAAAATAATTCTATACCTGTATCTGAAATCTTTATACCATAACCAGAAGGTGTCTTTAAAATAAAACTCTCATGTTCATTTTCACCAGCTTTAGTATAACCAATCCCTGTAAAAAGCTCATCTGGTAAATCTCCTAATCCAAACCAGGAACCTTCATAAACAGGTAATTGAGGGTCTCCATTCTCAAATTGTATCCACACTTTTTCATTCACTTTAGGAATCCTGATTAAACCATAATTAGGTCCAGCAAAAAGAACTTTAGGAGTCGCCCAGGGTAGATTTTTCTTATCTGCAGTAGGACCATAAATAGCAGGACAATGTACTTGAACCCTACCAAGTCTTTTTCTGTCTGGATGATTCTCCCAATCTTTGTTATCAACTACTATTGCACGATATATACCACCGTATCTTTCAGACATGATATCTCCTCCCACATCTTGCTATAATTTTATATTCTACTGAACCTCTTTCAGAGGTTATAACATGAGCAGATTGTAATACAAGATATTTACCAGATGTAAAATGAGGTGTAGAAAAAATCTTATAGTTAAAATTAATTACACAAGGAGCTTCCATATCAGTATTTTTCTCATTACCTACAAAAGGTATTGCGATAAAATTCATAGAAAAAGATTTAGCAAAAGAACCTATCGTATAATCTAAGACATTCTCTCTTGTCCCAGTAGGAGCTATAACTTTAACACCATTTTCAAATTTAACACCAGTCCTACCAAAATCAAAAAAGAACCTATCAAAGTAAATATCATCAACAATAGGCTCATCTTTATTGATATCCCAGCTAACAAGTGTCCAGCGTTTAGAAGGCGTATCTCGGTAAAACTTAAATACAGGTTCTGAAACTAAATCAGAAGTTTCAATGTTATAATCTCGCAGGTTCTCTAAACGTTTAAATATAATTTTCTTGTCTCTAAACTTACAAAAGAAGTTTACATATTGTCCTCCGCCTGCATAACGAGAAATAGCTCTTGGTAAAAGTTCATTAAAAATAAAACTACTGAGATTAGAACCTCCACTTGATAGAGAAAATTTACCTGTAGTTTCTTCTGTATCAGCTTCAAATCCTATACGACTGGCAATATCTTTAATCATTTCAGAAATAGTTTTATCTTGATAACTAACATCCAAACATTGCTCTGTAAGAACAATACCATAAGAATGTCCTGTTAAATCTATTACAAAATTACCAGAACCAGCATGCTTTACTAAAGCAGTATCTACTACAAATTTACCAGAAAATCCCACTTTATTTAATACACCATGTTGTATAGTAATAGCATCATCAAAAGTACTATTATCAAACAACCTTACTGCTAAATCTGAACGACCCAATAAACCTCGTAATCTGAAATAATCAGCTCCACAGAAATTACTTACAAAATAATAGCGATATACAAAGAAATCTTTTTGAGTTAATTCAAAATCATTAGAAAAAACTTTTACAAAGGCTGACATTAGCTATAAGACTCCTCATTATTAAGAGCAAAAGCAACTTCCTCTGGTAAAGGTATCTTAAGCACATCCCCTACTTTCATATCAGTCAATTGATTGCCTATATGATTTATATAGGCTATAACCCACCATAAACGACTGTCATTATAAAACTTATAAGCAAGATTATCAAGTCTACCTAAATCTTTCTTCTGCACTACATAAGTAGTATATTTAAAATTATTACGGAATTTAGGAGGTTTAAAAAGACTATAACGCTTACCTTTTATTTCAGAGTCATAAACTAATTGTGTAAACTTATAACGACTGCTTGATTTATCTAATTCAATCTTAAGCATAAATTACCTCCCTGTATCTGTGAAAGTCCAGGTTTTATCTACATACCATTCTTGAGTAGCATTCATTCTGCCTACAGAGGCTCGTGGACCTACTGAAAGTGTTATATCTATAGAAGCTCTAAGAGGTTTTAAATTTTCATCATAAGGACCTTGAAAATTTATAGTAACCTTAGAAGGTACTCCAGCAATAGCAAACCAATTTCTTACTTTAAAAATAAATCTACCTGGTGGTAAATGCATATTAGTATCAGAACCATAAGATTCACATATAGCTTCTGACCTAATCTTTCTACACATCTCTACCATCTCATCAGAGCTAACAAAAGTATCTACAGAAACATCTCCTACAGTAAGAGTCTTTTGACCAGTTACAAGTAATAAAATTGTAAAAGAAAAATCATCAAAACTACCTTTCTTCCAAACTTGAATACGAGGATGTCCCATACCCATAGCTTGATAACGAGCTTTCTCTATCTCATTTGAATAAGAATGAGTAAAAGTGCCATCATCAGATGCTAAAAGAAAAGTCCCATTTACACCACTTTTTTCGCCTATAAGCGTTACAGGTATCATATTAATATCTCAATACAAAATCAGCTTTATCAATAATACGTTTATCAAAAGGAAATGAAATTTCATCAACTAAAACTGAAGCTAAATCTTCAACAGAAGTAGCTATCTTTTCACCAGCATCATCTACACTGCGTTTAATTGAACCTAAAGCATTTACAATAGGAGCTATAGAAACAGGCTCAGGGCGAGCTACAGCAGGCAAAGCAATATTCGCAGGTACAGGATGTGCTTCAACAGCTACTGCAGGAACTATAGTACCCAGAATAGAAACTACAAAACTTTGTGCAAAATTAAATCTATTAAGTTCCATTGATAAAGTACGTAGTCCTGTAAAATCTAATGTATTTAATCGTTCTACAGAAGAAACTAAAGAACTTAAAGCATTAGCTAAACGCTCTATACGAGAAACTGCAAAAGATATCGCAAAAGAGAAACCTAAAAACACAAATGATATAGTAGTAAGCAAAGGAGCAGATAAAAATAAAATAGCTATTGAACCAGCAAGTCCTGTTAATCCTGCAGATATAGAAATTAAATCTGTAGCTTTTAAACTCTTAAAAGAGTCTATAAATTTAGTAAATAAGTCTTTAACAAAAGTAGTTACTATCTCTACTATGGATACCAAAGGTTTAAATACAGCATTAATAATTCCTATAACTACATCACCTAAAGCTTTAAAAGCGGGAATTAGACCAGGCGAATGACCAGTAATCCAGTGTACTAATTCTACAACCAATAATATCAAAGCACTAATTGCCATTATAACTAAACCTATAGGATTAGCTGCCATAGCAACATTAAGAGCCCATGTTTTTACTGTAAGTAAAGCTATAGCTATAGATAAAAGAGATATACCACCTATAAGAATCTTTAATCCAGTAGATAATTCTGGATTAGTAAATACTTCCAGCAACGTAAAAGCAAGAAGTCCAAAGAACATCATAGGTTTTATTTGAGCAAAAGTTAAATTTAAAACTTTAAGTGCATTAGCAAACTTAAAAACGGCTGTAGTAAGCATACCTATAACACCTATCAAGACCACAAATCTACCCCACCCTTCATGTAATTGCTCTAACGCAGTATATAATGCAAACATAGTAACAACTATAATACCTAATTGAGACCTTAAAGAAAGAGCTTTCCAGAGTGTACCCCATTTGACCATAGAAACATATAATCCGCCTAAATAAAAAAGAATACCAAGTAAGTTATAACCGAGAAAACGAAGTAATGTAGAAACAGGTGCTAAAACTTTCTTATATTCATCTGTAACATTACGTAAAAGAACCAATTTATCAATTGTCCAGCTTATACTATCTACAATCTTTACGAGATAATTAGAAAGGTCCTGTAAGAAAGGTAAAACTCCCCTTACCACTATTCTTGAAAGTGCTCCTACAAGATTCCCTAAAGAATATAATATGGGTTGTAACGCTATCGCAATGTCTAATAAAGCATCTTGCAACGGACCTAATGCTACAGAAACAATATCAGAAAGTAATGCCTGTAAAGGCTCTAAAGCTTCAACAAGCATGCTTGAAATTGAAACTAAAGCAAGTACCTGTGTTAAAGGTGCTTTAAAAGCTTCTTTAATAGAAGAACCTAAAGATTTAAACATCTTTAAAAAAGATTCAGGAAACCATTTTCTTACATCAAATCTAATAGCAGAAGCTTTTGTAAAAGCATCTGTTAGTTTCTCACTTGCTTCTTTAAGTTCATCAGCAATACGAAGTTTCCTTAACCGCTCTAAAGCAGATTCTATCTTTAAAGCAAGTGTCTCAGGAATCTCTCTGCTAAAACGTGAAAAATCTTCAAGTGCTTCTATTAGCTCATCCCGCATCTTAGGACCTATCATACCAGCATGCTTTTCTACTCTGGAAACTACTCGTTCTATTTGAGTAATATTTATATCAGGAACTATACGTAAACTAAGTTTTGAATATTTATTTGCAACATCTGCATAAATCTTCTCTGCTTGAGCTTTAAGCTTATTAATCCTTAAAGATAAATCTATCAACCCTCGCATTGTACTTTCTTCTAAATAAGCTCCATATTTTCCTATGTAAGATAAAATCTTTTCTGCTTGTGTCCGTAATTCTTCTACAGGAACTATATCAATACCTTTTGCGAACCTCTTTTCAATAAAATCTAATTGCTTGTTTATCTGATCAGTATTTAAAACTGGTACAAACTCAGAGTAAACTGTTCTGAATTCCAGGCTACGTAAAAAACTCTCTATCATATTGGCTAAAGCTTCTTTTGCAGACAAAGCTACATTTTTAACATCTGTAACCTTCTTCTCAAGAGACTCCATAGATTTATTCACAGATTTAACAAGCTTATCGTAATAAGAAATTAAATCTGAAAATTCACCTTGCACAGGTTTAAAAGCCTCAATAAATTCTCTAATCGCAGAAGGAGGAATAAAAGAACTCTTAGCAAGGTCTTTAATCTCGGTAAAGAAAGAATTCAATAAAGACAAAACACTCTTTATAGAACTTTGTGTACGTCTACTAATACTTTCTGTACCTTTATCAAGTTCCTGAATAGCAAGAGTAACAAAATCTGAAAGAGATTCACCTAAAATTCCTAAACTTTCTTTAACAGGTGTAGCTTTCACAAGATTAGCAAGACTTGTACCTATCCTCTGAACAGTTTCATCAGCTTGAGACTTTAGAAAAACCGCAACTGAATTGAGCAAAATCATGTGTTTTCGCACAACTGGAGAAATTTCTTTAAAATTGGAAACCATTTCGGAAAGTGTACTAACAAGCTTCTGTGCTGTCTCCTGCACAGTTGCTAAATCTCTTCTCTCTTTACTCCGCCATACTGCTCTCAGTTTACTTATAAGTTCTATAGCTTCTTCTTCTAAATCTTTTGGAGTACGCTCAGCCATAAATTACCTACCAAAAAGTTTATTAACTACACCTACAATAGTCTCATTTATTGATTTAGTACGTAGATTTTCAGCTTCAATCTCGTCTTTCACCCACTTACCTACTTTATCTAATATATTCTCTAATTGCTCTCTTGTCAAGGAGAGCGTTTCTTCAAACGATATATTAGCAAATTTTCTCAAAAATGCACATGCTTCCAATAAATTAGATACGTCCAGCCCTGGCACTGTTTGGACGAAAAAAGTCCACCGTTATAGGAAGCAATTCTTCAAAAACATTCCCACACTGTGGGCATTCAACGCTCATGGTAAGTTCCAAACCTGACTGATGCGATAAAATAGCATCTCTAAATACAGCTGAATCTAAACCAGTGAGCGTTTCTACGAACGAGATTTTATCTGACATTGTAAGTGAACCATCTTTACTGGCAGGTTCAAAAGGAGTGATATCTACAATATGACGTGCTAAACGATAGGAATATGTAGGGTCACCTACTATTGACGCACCCTGTAAAAGTTTACTTCTATTGTACTTCTCTATCTCACGTTCATCTTCTACACGAAGCATACGAAACTTAATTGTTTTATTACAATCAGGCAATAGTACAGAATACGGTTCAATTTCATTATCTTCCAGAACACGTACTTTAAAAGAATCAAATATCTGCACTGTATGTAAAAATACAAAATCACAATTAGTACAACGAAGTTTAAATTTATATTCTGGTCCATACGTAATACGTCTTATCGCAAAGAGAATAAACAACTTGTCTGTAACAAGAAGTTCATTTATATCAAACTTCTCATTAACACAATTCTTTATAAGCAAATCTACTACTTTTGCTCTATCCTCTTCACGACGTGTACCTAATAAAGCCTCATCTCGTACAGTCATTTTACGAACAAACACTCTACCCTGCCGGAGTACACTATTTTCTTTATAAAGAATACCACGACTGGGCAACTCTACTGGAGTATATCCGACTAATTCGTTAGTCATAACGCACCCTCCTCAAATAAAACGTTTATATAATTTATATATGCTTATATAAAATGCTTTCACGAACCGCATGCACTAAAACTCTTCTTTTTACAGAAAACCTTTTATATCGCATTACAAAAGGTTTTTCCGTAACTTACTGTACAAACTCAAACCGTACCGGGGTAGGTGAGCAAATTTAAACTGCCCACCTACCGGTTAAAAAATTAAACTATTTCAATTCTGGTATTGCAAAATCTGCAGCAAATGTCGCTGTAATACGTACTGGTCCTGAAGATGTCATGTCACCATCAGGAAAAGAAACAGACTTTACCCATACACCTAACAACTTCCAATCCTGAGTAGTCTCACCATCAGGACTACCAATCCTTAGAGTTGCATTTATCTTATAATTCTTTGCCAGTCCTACTTTACCAGTCTCAGGATCATAAGCTCTTCTACTCCATCTAAGGAGAGAAGCTGCAACTTTATTATCAAGAATATCATCAAACTCAGCTGTAAAATCCTTCAAAGAGGACTGTTTAGCTGCAAGCTTGATGATTGAATTGTAGAAATGCACATCAAACGAGTCTACAGCGAGTTCAGGAAAAGAAACTCTGCGTAAAGCAAGTTTGACCTGGTCATTATCTACACCTATGTCTCCACCTTTTATAAAGAGTTCAAAGACGTTTACACGATATACTTCAAACTCTTTACCTAAAAGGTCAGGTCGCATATCTATAGCCATAGTAATCCTCCTTTTCTAAATCTTAAACATTATAAAGCTTCTATTTCACTAAATACTGTACCAGTATTCGTAACTGCAAATTCAACTTCAATTATCTCTGCTGCACGAGTAGGCTGTAAAATTATCTTAGCCCACATCTCACCTCGTGCAATCCTATCAGGCGTATTTGTGGTCTGGTCACAAATAACTGTAAAATTATACAGACCTCTACGAGCCTTAATTGTTCTAAAATACGGTTCAACAGTATTAACAAACTGTCTCCACGTACCTTCATCATTAGGCTCAAATAAGAGATGTCTTACAGACACCTGTACAATCTTCTTAGCATAATTAAGCAGCCTGCGAACATTGATGCTCGTAAGAGCTGAATTGCTCCGAAGAAGTGTCTTCTGACCCCAGATTGTTATTCCATCTACAGGTAGATTTACAATAGGATTAACACGGTTTAATCCACCATAGAGCAAATCACGCTCTCCTACATCTGGTGAATATTCCGTATCAAGACAATCTACTAACACACCTCTCTGAAGTCCTGCAGGTGCAAACCAGACATCTCTAACAGTATCTGTATAAGCCATAACTGCAGCTACGTGTCCAGAAGGAGGTAGCCAAATTTTCTGACCACTATAAGAATCATACACTTCTACCCATGGCCAGAATAACGCAGCATAAGAACTGTTTAAAGCTGCATCAGGATCTCCGCTACCAGTCCCTTTACCATTATGCCAATCAACTATAGCATCTACGCCTTTTCCAAAAGGAGGGTCTATAAGAGCAAGACAATCTCCTCTGGAAGATGCTATATCTATAAGTTCAGCAATAATTTCTTTTGCTGAATCAGGCACAATGGTACTACAACCTGGTACAGCAAGAATATTTATATCAACATTATCTACATCACGGAATATCTGTAAACCTGTCCGAGTACTGCCCGTTTGCTGTCCAATAATATCGTCAGCAGTTACACCTGTACCTGAATTACCACCGCTAAGAGTATAAATATCTGAAGCAAGTGAATTAACAGTTGCAGCAGTCTTTGTTAAAGAAACGTATTTACTATTATTAGTTACATAACTGAAAATATAGTTTTCTTTCGTATCATCAAGAACTAAATTGTCAAAAGTCTCAACAAGAACACCTTTGTAATACACAAGAACTTTATAACTATCATCCAGTGTAGTTCCTGGTCCTATCGCTACAGCTATATTGTTTCCCCAGGTACCTGGTGAACTCGCACTCAATTTAGCAACATCTTCAGGAGGCGAATTCCCTTTTACATGTGTATTCTCGGCATAAGCTACACTACTGCTCGCTACACGAACAAATCTCAATGAACGACCTCTGCGTAAATAACGAATAGCACAAAGTAGTCCAAAATAATCATTCTCAGGTTCACCAAATGTATCTATAAGTTCAGCTTCATTAGATATGCTAATGAGTTTGTTTACTTCACCTTTATTAGCTACTCCTACAACACCAAATTGAGTTGTACCAAGAGTAGTGATGTACTGAGAAAAATCTAACTCACTAACATAAACTCCTGGTGATATATGTGATGGCATAGTAAACCTCCATTATGCAAGTTGCTTTTCTAAAACTAATTCATCAGTATCATTTGACCTAACGTACAATTGTGCCCAGATACTCAACACTGCAGGAGTAATCTTTACTGGACCTACTATCCAACCATACAAAGAAAATGTATAAGTCTGCCGTAATGTACGAGAATTCTCAGAACCTGGCTCTAAATCCGAATTATCTACCCAATCATCCCAGGTAATCCTGATAAGTTCTTTACCAAAAGGTTCAGGATGCATAATCTCTAAATAAGAATAAGAACCAAGAGGAAATTTTAATGCCACTTGTTCCTTTATTGATGTTAATTGGCGTAAAGTAGAAGCCCAAACATCCATCGAATAGCTAATAACAACTGGATAAGGCATTCTCATGCCTACCCATTTTACTTTATCTAAAGTCTGATAACCTTTTGTCAAAGAACCGTAACGATAACGCTCTTCATCAAATCTAAAAGAATGCCTGCTGTAAGATAAAAACGGTAAAGGTACAGTATTAGGATTCATCTGCGTAGTCTTTACAAAAGTTCTGTCTCTATTCTGATTTAACAATCTTTCCATTTGTGCAAATGCCCTTGAAGGCGTAGCAAATACAGATGGTATGCGTTTAGCTTTATCTTTAGGGTCATCCGGTCTATAAGAATAAAAAGATGCCCAATCCGCAAAAGCATGGTCATAATTGTCGTAAATCTGAACTATCTTAGATTTTTCTACTTCACTAATAATTTCTTCGTTACCTGGCATTACTTAATCTCCTTAAAATCTAATCTGATATTAGCATTGTTCTTACTAAAATAATTGTTAAATTCTGCTTCAAAAAAATCTTGTAAAGCAGAAGTTAGCTTCGGTAAAAAGTACATCGGAGTTATATTCTGCTCACTTGAACCATAATTATAAAGCCTTAATGTCTTCGCAAACTCTTTATCTGAAATACCTATTGTAACACCATCATTAGTAAACGTAACTTTCAAAAATTTCCGAATAGCCATTCTTGCATCCGGTAAAACTCTATATAAAGAATTCTCCAAAACTGAATCAATAACTTCAAACATTTTTTCTCTATCTACTATGGCTACCATAATTAATCACCTCAAAATAAGATTAGGTACTTCTAAAGATAAATTTTCATATTTAAGAACAGAAGGAAGTGTAATTACCTTCTTAGGTAAATCTAAAGAAACATCTCGCTCTAAATTGGCATAACAACCAAAATATAGAGGTATGCCACTATTCATATAATACACTTCATAAGCAACATAATAAACTTTATAAATCCTGTTCCAGTATTGAAATCTATCTCCTGGACCTATCAAAGGTACAGGAATAGCATCTGGTTCAGATTGTTTTACCAAATTAAATACAGCTAAAATAGATAAAGGCACTACCAGTTTCCCTGTAGCTCGGACTTCGTCCAGTCCAAATTTTGTTAAATCATAAGACTCTTTTTGAACATCATAATAACAAGGAAAACAAATAGGGTCTTTAAAAACAAGTAACTCTCGTTCAATTTCATTATGAAGTTTGTCAACAAAAGTTTCAGAGGCCTCTCTGTCAATACACCAATACTTAACAGGATGTAATCTGTAAGCTCCTAAAGCTCCTCCAGAACCTACATGAGCTTCAAGTATACGCCATAACTCATACCCTATCTCAGGGAATTGAGTAAAACGTAAACCATAAAAATTTGTCATTACTCTATCCATAACAATTATCCCATCAATGGCGGTACTGGTTCACTCAACTTAGCAATCAAATTATCAAGCATCTCTTTAGCTTTATCTTCATCACGTGGTCCTACATCAACATTACCTGTAGGCAATATCAAAGGTGTACGACTGCGTATTTCTGCTATACGTAACCTACAATAGGCTTCTACAGCCATAAGAAATTCTGGTACAAGTCGTTTAGGTATAGTAGCTAATGTATGATTCTTTATACCTGTAAACATAACATGATAAGGTCCACCTGTTATATAAATATATAACCTGCGATTCTCCTGGTCATAAAACCAATCAGGATCCGCACTGAAAGAACGCTTAGCCATCTCTACCCAATGTTGCCACTCATAATAGTCTCCAGCACCTAAACGTCGCCAGGAAAGCATTTTATCTAATGTAAAAATATTCATATCATAATTGTAAATACCAACACCTTCCCGAACAAACTGAACTTCAATTATATCATCTATATCATTATCTATCTGAATAACAGTCCTATCAGCAACGTTCTCAAGAGTGCCATAGTAAAGTCGTGGCTTGTAGCGATTAAATAGATAGATGGCATCAGAAATAGCATCAGCTATCTGTTCATCTGTCAATTCAAGTGAACGAACAGGATAACCTAAAGAACGTTTAGTCCTATCTATTACACCCTGTTGCGTTAAGGGATATTCTATAGATTGTTCCCAACGATCCATAAAAGCTCCTTATAAAGATTTCAGTTCATAAAATTTCCTTAAAGCCTCAGAATACTGAGGAAAGTTAGTATTTATAAATCTCGTAAAAGCTCTCTTGCTCGTAGTTTCAAAGTTAGGATTTGTAACTACAAAAATAAATTTACCATCTTCATACTTAAAAGCAGATAGAAGCTCAGAAGCTACATCTGCAGTCTGCTCTTTCTGAGAAGGTTTCTCTTCTTTCTTGGTTTGTTCAGTAGATTTAGTTTTTTGTTCTATATTCTCAGATTGAGAGACAGGTTTAGTTTCAATAGAAGGAGTTTTAGCTTCTTTAGAAGTTTCTATAACAACTCGTTCAACAACACCTATATCTACACCTGTCTTAGAAAAAGTATTGGAAAGCATATGAGCAAATTGCTCACGTTGCTTTTGAAAAGCTAAATCTTTCTCAAGAACTACCTTCTCTTGAGAAGATAGTTTATCTACTTCCACATCTTCCTTCGTCAAAGAATCTGGTCCTACAAAACGTGCATAATAAGAATCATAAGAAAACTCTCCAGGACGAAAAAGTCTAATACCACCAGTAGGCGAAGACAAAGAAAGAGTGTGATTAGTACGATTAATATATCTGCTAATTTTCATTTTTAGTCTCCTATATACTCTATTTTGACAAAATACTCAGAAAAGAAAATACTGAACAAATACTAACTGTACATTTAACTATTCTTCTTTTGCTACAGCTTCACTCGCCTTAGCTTCAGGTCGTTCTGTTTTATTTAATTTTTTTGTAGCATAATTATAAATGTCAATAAGTTGAGACCTTGAAATATAATCTGGTTTTAAAAAATGAGCTATTCTGCACATTATTCTGTCATGTTCTTCTCCATGTGCTAATACCGGATGAAAAACGTTTTCTCTTTTCCTTGTCCATAAAATATAATGAGCCAACTCATGATAAAGCGAATGATTATCTAACAACCCCTCTTTCGCAATTTCTATAAACGGATATTTACCACGAAAAACCTTAAAACTCCCCAATCCACCCCCAGATGTTAAATCTGTATCTAAAAACTCAACATCTATTTTAGGAACATCATAAATATCACAAATTTTAGCTACCATCTTTTCTGTTATCTTCTTTGCCTGCGCTTCTACAAATTCCTCAGCACTCTTATATTTCTTCGCTTCTTTCACCAAAAATTCAAATCCCGGCGGAATTCTTGCTTTATCTTCTAAATTACTCTCCTGAAGCTTACCCGATAACTTATCCAGAGTAATTTTTCCACCTTTAACAAACCAATATGCAACTTCGCCTATCCCATGCACAATATCAAGAGTATTATTTATTGCTACAAGCTTCTGACGATCTGTCTTTGCAATAGTTAGTTCTCTTAAAGCTTTTTCAAACTTTTCTGGAGCTTCTGTTGCTCTGCAATTACCATACTCATCTGCAATAAAATCACTAAAAGCATCTAACTCTTCATCCATAAGTTGAAAAACACCTGTTGGATAATAAATATACATAGAATTAGCCAAAATTTTCCCTATATTATTTCTTAAAATAAAAATAGTTTCATCTAAAAAGTCCGTATCTAACGGCTCATCTTTAAGAAGCTTCTGGTATTGCTGTGCCAATCTCGCAGTATCGATAAAATCCCAACTTTGTTTCTGTCGCCCGGAAAGAAACTCTAAACCAACTTCTACAGCATAAGGATAAAAATCTTCAAGCCCCTCAACAGCTTCTTTAAATTGTTCCAGAGTTTTGCCACCTAATGTTCTGCTATCTGTACTCTCCCTGGCTTTTACAACTTCAAACAATTTGTCTATAATATAACGCTTAGACATGTTATATCCTCTATTTCTGTTCGTTCTTACCCGCAAACTTAAAAAGACAATTTAACTTTATCTTTTGAAAAACCTGAAAAGTCTTTTATAGGAGTTCCTCTAACATAAATTTTACCCTTTACTACCTTTAAACCCTTCAAAGAAGTTAAATTAGGACAATAAGCACAATAAAAGTTATCCCCTACGTACTCAGGAGCGCCTTCAAGGGATGTAAGGTTTATACAATTAGAACAATCAAAATGGCCTTCTACATGCCTGGGAGCTCCTTTTAGAGTTGTAAGATTACGGCAAGAAGAACAATCAAAAAATCCACCTACATACTTAGGAGCTCCTTCAAGAGTATGAAGAGGAAGCCCTGAAACTGAAAAACCACCGTTAATTTTACCAAAAGGATAAACTATCTTTTCATCCTCAATATAAATAAATCTTGACCAAACATCTCCTACCACATCAATCTTACCATCTCGTAGAGTAGCTTTTAGTCCTTTACTGTTTAAGAAACCAACATAAGACTCTATTGTAGGAAACTTTATTTCAAAAACCACACCGGCAGCCTCAAACAATTTGTCTATAATATAACGTTTAGACATTTTTCACCTCCTATTTTGTTTGTTTTTGCTAGTTTTACTCCACAAACTTAAAAAAGTAAAACAGCTTCCAAAAAATCGCAAAGAAGAATAAAGAGCCTGCCGGGATAGAACCGACAGGCTCCAAATCCTTCACAGTTTACACGATCCTCATCTTCTGATAATACCGTGGATTGACTACCTTTATGGCGGACTTGTTAGCAAGCCCCTTCCTTACACGGAAGTCATCCAGCCTGATAGTATCAGTTGTATAAAGACCAATGTAAACTGCCTGGATGATACCCGCATCGAGCAATGATGTACCCTTATGACCCAGCAGTGCCTCATTGCTTGGATATGCAGGATCCTTATAAACCACTTGACCAGAACGGAGTGTCCCAATCTTATGGACACCTGCGGTACCAGGAGCTACAGGAGTCCGAGTAAAGAACCCGTCTGGAAGAGCTTCAATGTACGCAGCAAAATCCACACCACAGACTATCCAGTCTGCACCGAATCTCTGCGTACGTCTGAAGATTTCATTACTTGCATGAACAACTTTCAATGCAAGTGTCTGACGATGCAGGACTTCAGGCACTGCCAGTGGCGGAGTGTGATCCCACTCTACATAACCACCAGGAGCAATTGCCCGAGCTTGCCGAATCATTTTATTGTAGATCTCTTTCTGGATTTCATTCCCTAAGAAACCTACAATTTCTGTTTCAGCAACTATACCATGCACCGCCTTCAGGTCAAACTCGGCATCCTGTGACCAGCGTGAACGTAGTCTGAACGGTTGAGCTACTACTGGTGATGAAGTTAGCAGGAATTCTACTTCTGGAACCTGGTCAGATTGTTCCATATTGTAGGAATAATCTGCCACAACAGTAGCTCCAGAAGGAGGAGCTTCATTAAATGTAATATCATAAGCACCAGTTACATAGTCAATCGTTCCAGAACCACCTGCACTGCCAGTCAGATTCCCGTTACCGTTATCCGTAAAGGTCTCAGTTCCGTCAGTGATTATAACAGATCCAGCTCTAACAGGAATCCAGGACAAATTACCAGTGAAACGATTTGCACTACCATCCCCATTGGCCAGTACTTCACTATTAATCTTTTCACTGATATAATCTGTCTCATTCGTCATCGGTCCTGCAAGAGCATCATACATCTTACTGCCAGCTGTAACGTTGCCTTTTGTAGATCCGTATATGATGTCCCAGTAGAACACCAATCCAGTAGGACCTGTCAAAGGCTGAACGCTAAATAGCTCGCCAGTAATGATGTTAGCATACACTGCACGGATCAGTGGATACACATAGCGAGGGAAAGTGGCCAATTGACCTGTAGTTGTCACATCCTCTGTAAGTTTTCTATAGTTCTCACAAAGGATGGCAATCAGGTTACGCTTCCAAGGATCTTCAATACCTTCCAGAAAGTCTATCCTTGACTCAGGATAGTCCTCAAAGCAAGGTAGTTGATCCTTAGGCATATTTGACCACTTCTCCGCAAGCATTTCTCCAACCTTGCGGATATCTTCATATAGATTCTGTGCATTCGCCATGGTATCAACTCCTTTCGGATAGGCAGTAAACAGCTAAGCACTCACTGTCTGACAGAGCGAAAATACATTCGCTTGCAGACACACATTACAATCGTTTAGCCAGAAAGTGTACAAACCCTTTCCGACTTTCTGTACTGGATTCTAATATCTCTTTTTCTTTCTTCTTTGAATCAAACTCCATTTCATTCAAAGGTATCTTGTATTTATTGTGTAACAAATCTTTACATTCTACAACAGTACGACAATTATTAAGTTCCTCACGAAGACCTTTAAGATCTGGACGAGCTTCTAAAAACTTATAAACAAATAATTCTTTCTTTATCTCACGACCACGTTCTACAAGAGCACATATAAACTGATTTGCACTTCTCAAACAATCCCTTTGATAAGAAGCAAGCTCACTGAGATTAGCAATACGTTCTGCTGAATTATCAATCACATCAGCAGCTTTATCTATAGCTTCAGCTGCAACATCAATTATTTCCGCAGATTTGTCAAATACGTCTGCAGTTTCGCCATCAGAACGGTCTTCAGAAGAATAAGGAAGTCTATAGAACCTTCTTGGTCTAATTCTTCTATGTCTAAGAAGACGTCTTCTAAATTCTATAGGTTCTTCAAATTTATCCTTAACAACAGGAACTTCTTCCTTCTCATCTGAAGATAATTCGTCTTCTTTTTTAGGTTCTTCTTTCGCAACCTCAGGTTCTTTCACTTCGTCTTCTTTTCCAGGCTCTTCTTTCGCAACCTCAGGTTCTTTCACTTCATCTTCTTTTCTAGACTCTTCTTTCGCAACCTCAGGTTCTTTCACTTCGTCTTCTTTTCCAGGCTCTTCCTTTGCAACCTCAGGTTCTTTCACTTCGCTTTCTTTCTCAGATTCTTCTTTTGCAACCTTAGATTCTTTCGATTCAGCTTCTTTTTTCTCCCTACGAAGCTCCGTAAGTAATTCTTCAACAACCTTAGACACAACTTTTGCATCTCCTTCTTTGTTACTTACTGGTTTTGCTTCCACAACAGGTACATTACTCTCTGTACTTGACTCTATCAAAGATTTCTTGAGCATAGACTTCACAGCAAGCAATTTACCTATACAAATATCAGCATCTGAACGAAGGCTCTGGTCAACAGAAGCAAGCTTAGAAATATAAGAGTCAACAATATCAAGCTTCTCTAAAATCTCCTTAGAAGAAGCAAAATCACTCCCTACGGAATCAAGAAACCTCTCACATTCTGAAATTAGTTTAATATCGTTCTTTATATCACTCATATTAGTCTCCTTTTGTTTACACAGATTTTCCAGTGCTTCTTTTATATAAGACGGATAAGCATCAACTACAGATGGCTCACATACAAAGTCAAAAGTCTTTAATTCAAAACCATCTTCTTGTACAATATCGTAGCCATCAGGACTTCTTTTTACAGAGCCCATAGCTCTACTGGAAACCCCTACAGGTATCCCAGCAGATACGAGCTCTTTTACAATCTTCCCGCTGGGAGTGTCTAAGACAAGAAACCTGCCATAGACAGCTCCAGTCGCAGGGTCCATCCATACATCTTCAACGAGATGAGAGACCTCTTTTAAGGAGGATATTCCTTTCTCGGGATGCTCTAATTGTCCAAGTACTTTACGTTCCTTAAGAAGGGTTTTAAAAGAAGAATTCTCAGAGAGTACTTTCTCCCAGAGCTTTCTTGGATAAATACGACCATTTCTATTAGCTTTATCTGCTTCTTGGATCTTTCCTACAAGAACAATTCTACTTGAACCATCAGATTGTTTTTGCTCATACTTTTCCGTTATAAGAAAATCAGTATCAGCACGTCCATAAACATAGAGCGGTATAGTAGCCATAGTCAGAACTCCTTTCTTTATAATCCTGTTAAATAACAAACAGAATGAGAAACCTTATTTTCTAAATCTAAACGTACAGCTTTAGCATTCCACAAATGATTAAGAATAACATCTGAACAACTAAAATCCATTCTTTTAAGCAAATGTTCAAAAAGTTCCAGGGAGACTTTATAACTATCTCCATTATCTAATAGAATTAGGATATCTGAAGAATCCGAATAAGGGTCTTCAAGTTGAACACGCCAATATTTTACAGTTGTAGGTGGTAATAACATAACAATCATTTAACGTATTTATACATATATTCTCGTAATTTACCTGGACCATCTGGACTACCACGATATTCATCAAACCAGAGAATAAAACCATCTTTACCTGGAGAATTTACAAGTTTAGGAATTAAATCAGAAGCAGTTTTTTCATTTAATTCAGAAAAACCATCACCATTCTTTAAATCTTCTTTACTACCCAACCAGGCTTTAAGATTATTTAATGAGCTTGCTTTACCTACATTCAAAGTAGCATCTCCACTCCAGTAACCTTCTCCAATACCGTTAGAATAGAGTCTGCCATTCCATCCAGTTTTACGAATAGTTTCAGCAAGAACACGACAATAATTGATACTTTCACGTTTAGATGGTTCAAGATAAAGAACAATAGCATAAATATATTTACCTGCTTTAGATATAAGGTCTTTGTAAGCAGAAATATCGCAATCAAGACGTTCTCTACCATACCACAAAGAAGTAGGTACTAATTTATAATTCCAGCCACTCATATAACAGGATAAACCTTTACGGACACTTGGTTCATTACAAAGAGTGAGCATAACACGGAAATTGTATTTATTACAAATAAGTTTTATATTATTAACAAGAACATCTGTAACAGCAGTAGTAGTTCTACCTGGAACAATATAGGGACGTACCTTCCCTTCTCCTCCATAAGACTTATCAGGAAGGTCTGCTACAAAATAAACAGTATTGTAATAGTTACGTAGTATCTTTAAATCGTTATCTCTTAATCGCTCTAAATCAGGAATACAACCCATATCAGTCGCCATAATAGCTTTAATAGGTTCTTTATCATCAGGATAAGAAATTACAATAGGTGTAGTAGAATTATTGCTATTACTACCTCCAAAAATCTTTTTAAATAAATTCTTAAAGAAGTCTAATAAAGACGAAAACATAATTAACGCTCCTTATCTTCCTTACAACAAGAAGAACAACCGACTCTTAAGCCAGAAAGATAACAAGAAATTTTCTCGTTTAGTTCGTGAACTTCTTGTATAAGTTCTTTCATCTGTTTTACTAATAATTCTAAACGTTCATTCTCGTCTGCAGGTGGTAATACAGAATGTAATTTTTTCATAACGAACTCCTTTCAAGGTATAACACTTAATTCATTTGTTCGATTTACTATCACAAAATCACGCAATAGAACAGTCCATACAGGTTCAGTCGTAATGAAAATTCTAAAGTTTTTACTGGCATTCACAAGATTTGTCAACGTATTAATTTTTGCAGTTGTAACCCGTGCAGGTAATTGATTCTGTGTGACCCAGCAAGCACGCCAGAGATTGTTTGTATTTGTTTTCTCTGCAATGTACACCCAGCCTTCGTTGAATACTCTATTATCAATTCCTTGACTCAAAATGTTTTCCACAACATATTTCAATATCGTTCGCTTTGTATTAAAAACATTGTTATTTACAAGAATGACAACATGCTCAATTTCTGTTGCTTGTATGACGAATGTAAACAAGCATAATATCAAAACAATTTTTTTAATCATTGAACCACCCTTTCGTGTTTTTGTGCCACGTGTAATATGAATTAATCCACGTAGCATCTTTCGAGTATTGAGAACCGTTGCCTACGTAAATTCTAACTTCATCAAGATAACCTGTATAAAAGTAATCGCCAGCTTCTAAATCCGCACGTCTGCATAGAAAAAAGCGTGGTTGTACTCCATCCTGAATTGTTGTGGGTACAGTTCCAGTAAACGTCAATGTCTTTTGTGCATTGTCAATATACAATTTCAATCTACTCGCATTGTCAACCTGTGTGCCATCAAAAATCATAACAAGATGATGCCACGTGTTCAATGATAAACTTCCATCTGTCGTATAACCGTAATTTCCAGAACCGATGTAACAATACACATCCGTTGCAGACTGATATATTGCAAAGCCTTTCGAACGGTAATCTATGATTGACGCACCTGCAGATACAGTCGGCTTGATCCAGATTGAAACTGTCAAGTTGCTTTTTCCAACAAGTCCAGCGGTGCTGGCATAATCTTGGAAGTACGACAGATGAACATAATCATTTCCGTCAAAATATAAATATGAATTTCCATTCGTACTATTAATCAGTGTAGGGCGGTCTGTACCAATTGGTATCACACCATTCGGTTTCATATCCGAATGATTTTGCCGATATGCGTCGTAATATCCTCCGCCCCCGTGAGTCAGAAAGTGAAAACATTTGTGTGTCCACGTGTTTGACCAGTCGCCACGATTGTAATAATCCCACTCAGACACAACCCAGTTCGTCCCTGTGTTCCACCAGATGTCTTCAATGTCACTCACTGACTTCGTTGTCGTGTAGAAAGCTACTCTGTCAAGCAAGCCAGTGTAACTTAAATTTTGATTGACAGTGTAATAACCAATATGCAAGTTGTTCGTGTTCAGATTGATGATGTTTATGTTTACTGTCGTGTTTGTGAAGAGCGGTGTCATATTCGAATACAGAACTATTCGATTTGTAGTAGCTGTGAGTGTATACAAAAATCCGCTGTAGAATCCTATCCAGCCCGCAGTACCAAAATAAAGCCAGTTTCCATTCACTGCACCATATAACCGCATGTAAGGAGCTTCAAAATAATGCAATCCAAATGGAACTACAGCATTGCCTCCATTCGTATTTCCGATAGTGGCAAAAAAACCATATGCAGGCTTGTCCCAGGTTGCAGTATACCAGCTCACCCACATTGACAACGTCCAGTTCGTCACATAGCCCAATGACGTCCCCCACTCAGGCCTCGCCACTTGCTTCGCAGGTTCATTGTTCACATGATTTGCAAATTCATAGCACGCACTCCTTGCATTCGTCGACGCCCACCAGGTTGGAGATACAATTCCGTTTGTCGCCCAGTTTGTACGATAGCAACCAGTATCAACTATATGTCCATCTGAATCGTATGCCTGCGAGTATGCATAACAAGACCAGAGCTGATTGAATTGTTTGTCCCAGGGATATGGATTAAACATTCCCAATGTGATAGGTGCAGAAAATTCCAGCACGCCACGCCTCTCTGCTGCAAGAATCCATGTCTGCGGTTCACTATCAGTATAGCTCGCTACAAAACTATAGCATCCTGTACTGTCAGAAAATCCATACCACTCAGTTCCACCTGGCTGATGCGGAACGATTGCAGGAGTCTGTGCTACATCATTTGTTGAAGTCGCCCACTTGCAATATACACGATTGTATCTTTGTTCGTCAGAAATGACTTTGACGAGAACTTGAGTCACACTGCCAAGACTTTGAGTATAGATTGAAAGCCCCGAGCCTGTACTTCCACCTCCGCCATTTACAGTCGCCCAGGTACCATCACCTCGTAAAAACTTACTAGTATCAGCAGAAGTGCTTGTAACTAATCCCGTAGTACCAGCACCAGTGAATAATTGATCTTTCTTTACAAAATCATTAAAATTATTTGTAAGACCACCTATAGGTGGATAAATTACACCTGTATTGGTATCAACACCTATCATGACTACTTCAGCATAAGATAACGAAGATAGTAAAAATAGAAAAAGTATTTCAGAAAGTTTTTTCACAGTTAAACCAACAAATCACTGCCTCTCAAGGTTTGTAAAGTAGCAATTTCAGACTGAGATAAAAGTTTCTTATCAATAGGTCCTAAAGATTTAAGACGAGAAACACCAATAAGAATCAAACGTACAGACACCAATCGTGCTTTCTCTTTCTCAGAAAGAGCTGCATACTCTTGTTCTCTGCGTAAAATCTCAGCACGTTTCTCTTCAGGTAATTGGTTTAACAATGCTTGACGACGAGCTTCTGCTTCTTGCTTTCTTTGCTCTGGCGTTTTTCGTATGTTATTAAGAATTTGAAGTTCTTGATCAGTTACTTCTATTAGCATTTATTTCCCTCCTTTTTGTTAAATATCATGCGGTTGATATGGGATAGATGGTACAATAGATACACCTTCACCATATATAAAATTCGATGAAAACTCTAACACTTTACTACGACTCATTAAGTAAATCGTACCATGTCCACCAACTCTTGACACACTACATCCTCTATAATTATTAAAAGTCCCCCAGATATACATTTTCCCGTTTAAATACAAAGAAACAACCTCAGGATATCCGTAAGACGACAATAACAAACCATAAATATAGAGCTCAGAACCATCATCTGCATAAATCATTGCATCCCCAAATTGGTTAATTTCTACAGAACTATCACTGTCTACAACAAACTTTGCACCACCGTCCAAAATAATAACTGAGCCGTTGCCATGCAGTAACAATCCACCAACTACTTCAAGTAAACTATCCGAATAACCGTGATAACAATAACTACCATCAAATATAAGCAAGGAATAGAAATTATACGAAAAACCTTCAACATTAGCATAATTAGCAATGGGTCCATGCAAAAAAGAATCATTATACAGTACACTAAACCGTAAAGTACCAGCATTAGTAAAAGCTGTGTTTATCCAATTGTCACTCCCCAATTCAATTTCTAAATAACCTGAGTTCGTAACTGTTGTAGCATAACCAGAACCAGCCAAATACAACGAGCCAGAATTACTAATAGAATTAAGAATTGTATCCATAGGTTGATTTAAAGTTACTATATGTCCTTGCTGAACCACGACATCATCACTCTCTTGAGGAACACCAACATCCCATGTATCTGAGTCATGCCAATAACCGCTTTTAACAGAAGTAACAGTAGCCATAATCACCTCCTATTGGAAGATAGCATAGAACACACCTTCTCCAGAAGCACCAACCTTAACATAGATATTAGTAGCATCAGATACTTTAAATGTAAAACCCTCAAAATTGTCGGTACGAAGAGTTATATATTGAGCTGAACTACCGCCTAAGAAACAAGGTTTTGTATTTAAAGCAACACCATTTTCATTACACCTTGCTCCAACCCAAACAGCCTTGCAAGGAGTACTACTTGCAACCAATTTCTCAGGAGTACTTGGATTACTAACAGTTTTAACACCACAAATAATAGTGCTATAACGTTCATCTGTACCACCACCAGAACCACCTTCAACATTAACACTAACATTAACACCGCTACCACCTAAGAAACTTGCAGAAGTAAGTTCCTGTAAAAGTATTTTACTTGTTCCTGAAGATATAGCAAAGATAGGTTCTCTAATACCTAAAAAGAATTTTGTTTCATAAGGTAACAATAAAATACCTTTCTCTACTTCCGCAGGTCCGTTTACAGACAAATAGACATTATTAGTAGACAAATTAGATAATACTACTATTCTAGAGGTCCGCTTATTTAAATACCTCCAAAGTATACTACCATCTGAAACCTCACCATAAGTATGTGTTGGTGCAGTAGTACCACTAATACCACCATTTACAGCCATATACACATTACTGCCATACTTTACCAAACTCCCTTGAGTGTATGTATTAGTAGCTCTCCAGGAAGCTAAACTAAAAAGAGAAGAAATAGCTTCAGCACTTACTTTAACTGAATTAGTACCAATTTCCATAGAAAAAGGAGCGTCAGACAAACTGTAAGATGTAAACAGAAGAAAAATAGAAAAGAATCTAAGTATAAACTTCATTTTTATTTACCCCTTCCAATTCTACTGTTCATCAGGATTACTTTTAGACATTACATCAAATTGACAAACAGTTTCGCAACCAGATTCGCACCAGGTTTCACAAGAAACACTACAACTAGCAAAAAATCTTTCTCGGTCGCTCAGTATTTGTGCTGGATGTTCTTTATTTACATCCATAAGAGCATTTTGCCAAACTTCAATTACTACGCCTTTAACTACAGGTCCATACCTGAACAACGTATTCCACTCGTTCCCTTCAAAAGGTTCCACACGTAAATCCAAAAACAAATAAGGATGAAAAGGATCAGAAACTTCTGTTCCTGCAACACATTCAAAAGGAATCACATCTGTGTATGTTGCTAAAGGAGCTAATTCGAAATCTCCGATAATACCGTAAGAATCTCCTTGAAGAGTAACAAGAGATACATAACACTCAACACTTACCGCATCTAAATTTTGTAGTTTGTAAGTAAGACCGTTCGCAAAAGGAATAATAAATCTCTTATAATCTCTAACAACATCTCTGAAAACCAAATATTTTGAATCGTATGCATTAGCCATAGAAAATCTCCTTATAATTTCTTAAGTCTTTCAACAGCAGTTTCAGGAGAAATCTTTTTACGTTTCAAATCCTGAAGAATCTCACGCACCTTCTTAGCCTTTTCAGCTAAAACTTCACTCCGTACTTCATCAGAACTTTTTACATTCTCTTTATCGGACAAAGTCTTCATAACTTCATTCCTTTTTATCTTCGACAGGATAATTTTGTTCAAGAATAGCTAAAGCCTCCCGTAATAAACCGAGAAGTTTTCTCATCTTCTCTTGATTCTCACCAAAACTAAGTTCTATTACTCTTTCAAGATTTTGAAAAGCATCTCTTACTTTAGTATAAGAATCGTAAGTCAAATTATTTGTTTTACCAAAAAGACCTTCTCTTGACAACTGTTCAAAATCCTTCTTACTCTCAAATAAAATATCAATTATCTTATGCTTGTTCATAACCGTCCTGCTAAACCTCTCTGTAATCGTTTTTCATCCCCAATTGCAACATCAAAACCAAGAGAAGAAAGAGTAGCAGAAACTTTACCCAATTTATCTTTAGGTACATTAAGACGGAATTTTTTACCATCTTTACGAAACTTTACACCATGCTTCTTAGCAAAATCTTGCAAAATTTCATCCTTCTCAGGTCTATCAGACAAAACTGTAACATCTTCTGAAAGAAGACCTTCAGATCTCCTGAATAAAATTTTTAAAATTCCGTTTTTATCCATAACTACATTCTCTCCGTCTCTCTTGATACAGGTCTCTCTCTTTCTATTTCAGACTCAGGTTCTCTCTCAACAGGAGTTTCTTTACCAACTTCAGATTTCATCTCAGGCGGAGGAGAAGGTTTCTTTTCAGGTGCAGGCTCAGGTTTCTTCTCCTGAGGAACTTCAGTCTTTAAAGTAATATCAAAATCTTTACCACAAAAAGGACATTTTACTCTCAGTGCTTCAGTAAGAACATCATTACATTTTACAAAAGAGGTTCTATTACAAATAGGGCAACTACAGAGAAGACCAAATTTCTTCATTTCAATTCTCCTTTCTTTCATCTACATAACCAATAGGTTCAGCAGAAGAAGTTGCAAGTTTCTTAACAGAAACTATCTCAGAAGATTTAGCTTCAAAAGGACTTGTAGAACAAACTATTATACGTTTGTTATCAGAACTAAACTGTTCAAGATACGGAAATACAACACTTAATAAACGTACAAAATTTTCATATTTAGACTTTTCTTCAAAACTTTTCTCTTCTTTCTCACCATAAAGATAGTGAATTATAAACAAATTCTCATCTTTAACTTCTATATCCTCAATTTTGTCATAAATACGCAATTCAGCTATTTTTCTGTTTATATAATTAAATAACTGAACGGAAGGATAAAGAACATTCCTGGATGGTTCGTATTCTTCTGAAATACGACGCAAGAATTTAAAAAATTTCCTCTTTTTACCTCTTTTCATGTTTATTCTGTCAAGTACATCAGGAACAGATAAGCTCTTTCTGGCTTCAATAACCCAATTAGTAGGTACAACAAAGAAATCCGAACTTTCGTAAATCAAAATAGTGGAATTATTACCAAGGTCTACTCCTAAACAAACATCCCCACAGAATGCAGGATATAACTCACGTTTGTTTGTATAAGAAACTACAGGTATCCAGGATTGCCCGTCAAAGTAAGCATAACCTTTACCAGAATGTGGAAAAGTTATCAAAGACTCTACAAGTGAAACAGGAGCATATACAACCGAACAATGGGACTTAAGCCATTTAATCATTTTCTCTGTATCTTCTTTAGACAAATTTTCCACAATAGATAAAGCTTCTTCAACAGGACAATCAAGTGGAGTAAACCCAAAACAAGAATTTTCTGTTTCAATAAATAAAACTTTATCTTCTATAAAGATCTTCATAAAAGTCTCTCACAAAACAATTGTTACAGCATTAGGAGCAAAGTTTCTTACCAGAACTACCAGTAATTGAGCATTTCCCGAACCAACTATACGTAGTAAATTAGCATTTGTAATAGAAAAAGACTTTGTTTCTTCAGGGTCTAATACAATTTCAGCTCCCTGAATATCATTCCAGGTATTACCTCCATCAGTAGATTGCTGAAATTTCAAAGTTATTGTGTTAACTTTATCTAAATTAGTAAAATAGAAAAATCTCGTATCCTGCGTAGCATCCACTATATTGCAAATAGTTCCAAGAGTAGCAGGAACATCATAATAATTTATATTTGCCTGTATCATAGTAAACTCCTATTTTCGGATTTCAAGAGGTGATAGAAAATTAAACTCAGATAACATTTCCAGAAAACCTCTGGAAGAATGGTCTTTACCACAAAGTGGTATTACTGGAATACCATGAAGAACAGAAAGTATAATGCCACCGTACTTGTCAGAAACAATAGCACTGCAAGAAGAAATTAAATCCATAAGATGATCAGGAGAAGACGCATACACATGTTCTCCACCACATTCAGAAGCAGCATATCTCAATCTTCGTTCATCTTTCCTCGGAGAAGTAGAAAAGAACATCATCTTTTTATTATTCTTTTCAAGTAAATTCTCAAAACCTTTAGATGAAATTCTATCAATTGTAAGAATAACACCAATTCTACCAGAGTATTCTTGAAGAGGTTTATGAGGTGTCTCAAGTAAAGGTAAATCCCAGCTAAGAACAACATTATCTACACCTATAGACAGAAGCCATTTATAAGTAAAAGCATCTCTTACCATAACAAACTTACATTGTCTTATAACATTTGTAAAGATTGTAAGTAGTTTCTTATTGGAGAAATAAGCACTTATAGGAAAAACACCTACAGGAACATTTTTATCAAGATAAAATTGCATTTCAGCTAATCTATGTAAAGCTATTGAGTCATAGCTATCATGAAAAACTCCACCGCCCACAGAAATAAAACAATCAACATCAGTATCTAGAACATTTTTAAGCCTGTCTGCAACAAGTTTTTTGAAATAATCATAAGAATCCCCTTCTGGTATGTCTTCAAGTGAAATTATGCTATGAAGATACTCTTTATCTATGTTAATAACCCCAACAGTCCCTCCTACACGAAATCTTTTTACATTACCTTCAGTAACTATCTTTTTAAACTTCCGAGATAACATTAAATACGCAATTCTATAAGAAATCTGGTCAATATAATCATTACGTAAATCACCATGACCAAGAAAACAAACATTACCACCCTGAACATGCTGATTAACAAAATCGTAAGGGTCTACTATCTGCATTGTAACTAAACCTCCTTAAATTTTTTGTAAAAGGGCAAGCATCCTACCATACTTGCCCATACAAATCTTACAACACAGGTAGGTGTGTTCAAGCAATTATGCTTGATTTGCAAGTTCACAAACTGACTGACAATTCTGTTCGCAAGACAACTGACAAGCTGTCTGACACATTGAAGAACAAGCACCAGGAACCTGTTGACGATCATCCGCAGCTATTGTAGCCGATACGTCATATTCAGAAACAATTTGTTCTACTTTAACAAGTCCCTGTCCTTTAGCATTCGCAGTAACAAGAACACGATAAGTAGAACTTCTTTTAAGATTAGCTACTATGTCTTTTACACCCTTCGCTTCAACAGTAGCAGAAGCTGTAAGAACAGAAGTCCAGCTTGAACCGTCGTAATCCTCTACATCAACAGAAACTTGAACATTACTCAAATTAGTCACTCTTAGAGCAACTACCATAGTTGAAGAATTTTCAACCAGCATTGCAACTACAGGACTTGTAGATACACCTACAACACTTTGTCTAATTTGCATCTTTATTCTCCTCCATCAAAGTAAAATCTAACAAATTTGCTAAATAATTCCGCATTTGTTCATCATCTATGTACAATTCTGCTGAACCATTTTTCTCTACTAAAAGAAACATATAATCGGAATTTTTACCATATCTGTAAACAGTATTACGACATGAAACTGAACTTGTCAGGAACTCTTCAAGCAACTCTTCAAACGTACTGCTCTTAACAACAGGTAAACTAAACCAGAAATCTTTCCCTTTTGAAACAAAACTACGCAATTCATGTAAAGACTGATCTGTAAGCCTCCCTATAAGTTGGTCCTTCCTTAAAGATAACAAAACAGGTTTTCTTCCTAAAGCTTTTACTAACCCTCCATAATTTAATATAACAGGTTTCTGTTTCACGTTAGACAATCTCTCTCCACGGTAGTTGAAAGAAATTCTTGCTCAAACTTCTCTAAAAACTTGTCACAAGCAACCTTACAACCAAATCTTTTAGCTAAAAGATAAAACTCAAAAGGATTAAAATCTTTTATAGATACATATTGTCCTGTCTTGCAATCTCTTAATAAATCATTTAACCAGAATGGTCTATACGGTCTTTCACAAACGCAACCATCTAAAATGCCTAAATGTTGAATTTCTGAAACTGGAGATAATCTTGTAATATGTAAATAACCTTTCCTCCTGCCACAATACCATTGATAATCTCCAAAACCTCCAGGAAAAGCTCCAAAGTTATTACCAATATCTATGAGTGCTTTTCTATCGTAAAAAACAGAAGCATCTCCACCTATAACAGCATTAGAATAAATAACATTGTCAATAACAAAATTATTCCCATCTACAAAAGAATAAGGCGAATAAGTAGCAACTTTATAATTACAATCTCGCAATTTCTGAAAATCCTCCAAACAAATCTCTATAGTCTTGTTGTTTATAAGAATATCACAATCTATCACAAAAAAGTAATCATAGTTACTATATTTGTCAAGTAAAAAATCTATACAATTTTTACGAGCAAATCCACAAGCAAAATTGCCTTTATATTGATTAACATCAAATTTAATAATGTCTAAGCAATTTCCAGGCTTTTTGTTACTCTGTAAAGATTTTAAAAGAGCTATCTGTTCAGAATCAGTTGAACCGTGATCTAACACAATAAAAGGATAACTAAACCCAACATACTCTAAATAAGTTAGCAATAATTTTAACGTATAAGGACGATTAAATGCATTTATAGCTAAAAGTAACTTCTTCACTTTACAAAACCTCTCTTCTCTAAAAATTCAACAAAAAAAGAGCAATTTATAAACAAAAAATTATATTTTTAAGCAACAAAACAAAATCGCTAAAAATTTCATTTTATCTGATTACCGATAGAAAATAGGGAACAAATCCCCGCATTTTAAGCAACGAATTTCTTCTCAGCCACCTCATTTTTTTCTTTTCTTCAAAAACTTTCGGGTTTGTTTCGGGTTTATTTCGGGTTTTACTTGTCAAAATATATTCTGCTTTTCGTCCAGTAACACCAACTTTTTCAAATATACCTTTTAAGCAAAGTTTAGTAATGTCAATAAGTGCCATTCTATCTGTAATGCCAAACATACTCCTGTATTCTCTATTCGTGATTCTCCCTTTTTCCTTCACATACATCACTGCTTTTATCTGCCTTTCATTCAATCCCTTCTTCCTTAAATTCTCGTAGTTTTTCATTTTATCAAACATAATTATATCTAATATCCAAGCAATTCTCTTTAAAAGTCCAAATACTGTCAAAAATGCTCTATCTAACTACTCAGAATTCACTAATAAAACCCCTTAAATTCTTTTTGTATATTAGCATATAAAACGTTTTCCGCTACAAAGAAATTACATAAATACATACCTCGCAGAAAAGCTTTTATAATGCAAAAAAGCTTAACTACAAGATTTTTCAAAATTATCGCCCTCCCTGTCAAAATCTCTAACAAGCAAAAGTTGTTGTGGTGTTTCTAAAAGAACTAATCTAAGAGCTGTACCGCAGGATTCGCAAGAATAAACAGTCAACCCTTCTTTAATCGATATCAAAGCACCACAAGCAGGACAAGGAGCTTTAAGAATCCTAACTTTTTTATTCATTTTGCTTAAACCTCTTTAGAACTACAGTAAACTTATTATATTTAAAACCGTCTTGTATTTTAAATCTAGAAGTAGAAACTAACATACTGAAGAAAGGAGGACGCCAATCTGTATCAGAAAAAACAAAAGAAAATTCAACATCCTTAAGAACAGCATCCCTTTCTTCAAACTTAAGAATACCGAATTTCTCCCCTGAAACATTAACAAAGCGTAAAAAACCAGAACAATAAGGAATAATTTCTGCATTAAAGTCTTTCTTTATCAAAGCAGTAAAGGAATCAGAAATAAGAAAAAGAAAAACATTAATAGCAAAATCAGAAGAAAAAGATAAAACGTTTCTAAAAGAAACAATGTTACTAAGATTGTCGTAAGCAAAGAAAGACAATCTCTTTAGAACACTCTTCCTATAAGGACAATTACAAAGCGTAGAAAAACTATCAATATCTTCAAGAATCTTTAGTATTTTTTCTTTTTTCATAATTAACCTTAAAAGCTATTTCTGCAGAAAGCATTTCCATACCTATAGAAAAATTACGTGTAATCTTTCGTAAATCTGGATTCCAGTATTTCCAATTAGAGAAATGCCCAAACCTTTTATGACAATGGTGACAAAGTGTCACTAAATTTTCAGGATCATTCTTTAAAGAAGGGTCAACTGAAACAGGTATTATATGATGAACTTCATTATGACCAAATTTAGGTAAATATCCGCAAACAGCACAATGCGGATGATTTTTCAAATGTTCTTTAACCTGTTTAGTTTTCCAGAAAAAACGGAACATAGTCCTCTTAAAAATCTGAACAAAACTGTTATACTTTATCAACTAAGGCAATGAATTTTCTGATACAAAAACGTAATCCTGAGTCGGGTTCTCTAAACTTAGAAAGTTCTTTCTGAACTTCTAAAACCTGGCTTTCAATCTCAAAACGAACGTTTTTTAATTGACTAATTGTATTAGTTTCATTAAGCAACACAACTTTACTCCTTTCTTTCAAGAAGTTCTTTACCAAGACTAAAAGAGGAAAAAAGTTTCAATTAAGTCAAAACAATTGCAATTACGCCCAAACATTAAAAAATTATTCCAAAATAACTTTATCTTCTGGAAAACCAGCTAAATCTTTTATAGGAGTTTTTGAAGCATAAATTTTACCATTCACTTCTTTCAGACCTTGTAAGGAAGTAAGCTTAGGACAACGAGAACAATTAAAGTCGCCTCCTACATACTCAGGAGCTCCTTCAAGAGAAGTAAGGTTATGACAAGAAGAGCAATTAAAATATCTATCTACATACTTAGGAGCTCCTTCTAAGGAAGTCAGCCCCCCACAATGAGAACAATCAAAAACACCATTTACACGCTTAGGAGCTCCTTTTAAAGATGTAAGATTATCGCAATAAGAACAACCAAAATCTCCGCCTACATACTCTGGAACCCCTTCAAGAGATGTAAGGCTATCGCATTTGTCACAATAAAAATTACCACCCACATACTCAAGAAATCCTTTTAGAGATGTGAGACCATGACAATAAGAACAATCAAAATCTCTACCTACATACGATGGAGCACTTTCTAAGGAAATAAGATTTTTACAAGCAGAACAATCAAAATCTCTACCTACACGCCTAGGAGCTCCTTCAAGAGATGTAAGCTTATCACAATAAGAGCAACTAAAGTCTCCACCTACACGCCCTGGAGCTCCTTCAAGAGATGTAAGGCTACCGCAATTAAGACAATAAAAATTACCACTTACATACTCAGGAGCTCCTTCAAGAGTAATAAGTTTATCACATGCAGAACAATTAAAGCCACCTCCTACCCACTCAGGTGAGTTCTTTAAAGTACGAAGCGGAAGTTTTTCAACTGAGAAATTACCATTAACTTTGCCAAAAGGATAAACTATTTCGTCTCCTTTGTAATAAACATACTTCGCAGAAATGTCACCTTCTACATCAATCTTACCATTACGTAAAGATGCTTTTATCCCCTTACTGTTCAAGTAGTCAACATAAGACTCTATTGTGGGGAACTCACGAGAACTTACAGGCGTTTTATCCGCATCTACGGCTTCAAATAACTTATCTATAATATAACGTTTAGACATTTTATTAACCTCCTACTTTTTTGTTATTGTTAGTTCTACTCCACAAACTTAAAAGAATAAAACCAGATTCAAAATTTTATCTTTCGCAAAACTTAAACCCTACGCAAATCTTTTATTTTGTCCCAAAATAAACTTTATCTTCTGGAAAACCTGCTAAATCTTTTATAGGAGTTCCTTCAGCATAAATTATACCTTTCACTTCTTTCAGACCTTGTAAGGAAGTAAGCTTAGAACAATAAGCACAATAAAAATCGCCACCTACGTACTCTGGAGCTCCTTTTAGAGATGTAAGACTATCGCAATAAGAACAATCAAAAAATTTACCTACATACTCAGGAGCTCCTTCAAGAGATGTAAGACTACGGCAATAAAAACACTTAAAATCTCTACCTACACGCTTAGGAACTCCTTTTAGAGATGTAAGATTCTCGCAACGAAAACAGTTAAAATTTCTGCCTACATACTTCGGAGCACCCGCCAAAGATGTAAGATTATAGCAATAAGAACAATTAAAATCTCCACTTACATAGTCGGGAGCTCCTTCAAGGGAGATAAGATTTTTACAGGAATAACACTTAAACACTTCTACACGCCTGGGAGCTCCTTTTAGTGATGTAAGACTATCGCAATAAGAACAATCAAAATCTCTGCCAACATGCTCCGGAGCTCCTTCAAGAGATTTAAGATTTTCACAACCAGAACACCAAAACACTTCTACACGCCTGGGAGCTCCTTTTAGAGATGTCAGACCGTGACACTGAGAACAATTAAACATCCGCCCCACATACTCTGGTGCTCCTTCAAGGGAAGTAAGACCATCGCAATACGAACAATCAAAAGTGCCTTCTACACGCTCTGGAGCTCCTTCAAGAGTAATAAGTTTATCAAATACAGAACAATTAAAGTCGTCTCCTACGTACTCAGGAGAATTCTTTAAAGTACGAAGTGGAAGTCCTTCAACTGAAAAATTACCACTAACTTTACCAAAAGGATAAACTATTTCGCTTCCTTTATAATAAACATACTCCGCAAAAATATCGCCTTCTACATCAATCTTGCCGTCCCTTATAGTAGCTTTCACGCCTCTGTCTTTTAAAAAACTTACATATTGTTCTAAAGATAAATCTAAACTTGAGGCACTTACAAACCTGAGTACTTTAGTTCCTAATTTTATAAAGATACCCAACAATTTCTTATCTACTCTCTTAACAGGATGATCTTCCATATCGCTAAACCCATCATAATCACTGTAGCATAAAAATTTCTTATCGTTCTTTAAAACTAAATAAACAGGTCCATATTCAATATAATCAGCAAAATAATCAGGATCTTTTACACACCATTCTGTACCTCTAAGGAGTTCAGCAGAAGCCTCCGGAGTTGTTATCTCTATCACCGTGTAAGAAGGGTCTTTAGCTACTACCCTTTGACCTTCTTTAGTTGCTCTGCGTTTCTGCTCACCTTTAGAAATTTCAAGGGTCTTAGATTTCTCTACTTGAGCTTTAAGGTCTTGAAGAGTTTTATACGCATAGATATCTTTAAAACCCGTAAAACGAGAAGACTTTTTCACAAAATCAAAGTCTTTTAATAACTGAGTTATAAAGTCTTTATCCTGAGGAAACTTAATTGTACCTTTTGTTACCTGAATAAGTATCCAGTGAGCGTAAGGCTCGCTTATATCCAGAGCAGTTTCTATATCCGCATCAGTTACTTTTAAGTAACCTAAATCACGTTTTTTCTTTAAGTCCTGCCTGCGAGTCTCACGGTCCTCTAAGAGATAATAGCCGTCAAGAACAAATTCAATCAAATTTGTATCGTAAATCGTCATTTTAAGTCCACTTTAGACAAATCACGCTTTATTTTCAAAGCAAAAGCACCTGCACCTATAATAGTTGCAATCAACCAATTCATCTTCTTCAGAAGATCTGCCAAGGACTTTTTATCTTCCGTAAGTAAACCATCATAAAAAGAATCTGTTAGTTCTTTTACAGTAATACCTAAATCCTCTAACGAAGAAATCTTAACCGCCTTCCCTTTACAAACAGGACAAGTAGGTTGGTCTAAAATTACTCTACAAGTATTACATACATAGAAAGGTCTTAAATAACCAAAAGATTTAGGTAAAGTAGCTATAGAAGCTGTAGTAGTAACACCTTCGTGCTTTTCACCTCTCTTACCCATACTCCAATAAACAGCTCGAATAGCTGCAAGACATTTTTCTTTAGTATCATGAGTAGACTTTAATTCACCTGTGTCTTTTCTGAACCTGCCCCATTTACCTTTATATCTTTTACAAATATAAGGCATAAAAACCTCCATGCTGAAGCTTTTGTTTACCTTCATATAAATCTTCAACAACAGATTCAATAACTGCAAATTCGGCTTGCGTAACTAAATTAACAAATTGATTAATATTAGTATCCTGTGAAAGTAATAAAGTCAAAATCTTAGAAAGTTTCTCACGAACCTTTTGCAAAAACTTAATCACTTTATCTTTCACGCTTTCCGTAACTTTACCAGACTGTTGTGGTGCTTCTTTAACTAATTCAGCAACAGTAGCTTTATCCACCCTTGAAATCGTAGTAAACAAATCCTTGAGTTCCATAAGAATTTTTTGATCTTGTTCACAAATTTTCTTAAGAGCTTCTGAAAAAACTTTTCCGTAAGCAGTAGATTTCTTTTCATAACCAGCCCACTTCACAATATAATTATCTACAATAACCATTTGATCTTTCTTTTTATAAAGAATATCCATAACCTCTTTTTCAATAGGCTGAAGTTTTTCAGCAAGAGTCTTAACTATTTCTTCTATCTTATCATATTGTCTTCTAAGTTCTATCCATTTTCTAATTGCGTCTTGCTCTTCTTTTGTTAAACCTACTAATTGAACTTTACTTAAATCTTGTAATTTTGTCATAATTACCTCCTTTTGTTTTTTAACTTTTACGTTCAAACACTAAATATTTACTTCAAAACAACTTTATCTTCTGGAAAACCAGCTAAATCTTTTATAGGAGTACCTTTAGCATAAATTTTACCCTTTACTACTTTTAAACCTTTCAAAGAAGTTAAATTAGGACAATAAGCACAATAAAAGTCGCCACCTACGTACTCAGAAGCTCCTTCAAGAGATGTAAGGTTTATACAACCAGAACAAACAAAATGACCTTCTACACGCTCTGGAGCTCCTTTTAGAGATGTAAGACTAGGGCAATAAGAACAATCAAAATCTCCACCAACATACTCAGGAGCGCCTTGAAGAGATTTAAGATTTTCACAACCCAAACAATATAAATTTCCGCCCACATACTCTGGAGCACCTTCAAAAGAAGTAAGATTTTTACAAGCCCAACAATAAAAATTTCCGCCTACATACTCTGGTGCTCCTTCAAGAGATTTAAGATTTTCACATTCTGAACAATTAAAATTGCCTTCTACACGCCTAGGAGCTCCTTTTAGAGATGTAAGACCGTGACAATAAGAACAATCAAAATCTCTACCTACACGCTCTGGAGCTCCTTTTAGAGATGTAAGACTGTAACAATGACGACAATCAAAATCTTTTCCCACATACTCCGGAGCACCTTCAAGGGAAAGAAGATCTTTACAATCAATACAACGAAAAACACCTTCTACACGTCTGGGAGCTCCTTTTAGATATGTAAGTTCATAACATCCAGAACAATCAAAGTCACCACCTACGTACTCAGGAGCTCCTTCAAGAGTACGAAGTGGTAGTCCTTCAACTAAAAAATTACCACTAACTTTACCAAAAGAATATACTATTTTACCGTTTCTGCAATAAACAAACTTTTTAGAAACATCTCCTTCTACATCAATCTTACCATTACGTAGAGTAACTTTTAATCCGCTATCTCTTAAAAAACTTACATATTGGCCCAAAGAAAGCTCTGAAACCGGAGACGCAAACCTAGCTACTTTAGTTTTTAATCTTACAAAAATATCAAACAATTTTTTATCAACTTCCCTAACAGGATGATTCTCCACATCACTAAACCCATCATAGTCACTGTAGCATAAAAATTTCTTACCGTTCTTTAAGACTAAATAAATAGGTCCGTATTTAATATATTTAGCGAAATAATCAGGGTCTTTTACACACCATTTTGTATCTCTAAGAAGTTTAGCAGAAGCCTCAGGAGTTGTTATCTCTATTACTGTGTAAGGAGGGTCCTCAGCTACTATCCTTTGACCTTCTTTAGTTGCTCTGCGTTTCTGCTCTCCCTTAGAAATTTCAAAGGTCTTAGATTTTTCTACTTGAGCTTTCAAGTCTTGAAGAGTTTTATACGCATAGATATCTTTAGAACCTGTAAAACGAGAAGACTTTTTCACAAAATCAAAATCTTTTATTAATTTTGCTATAAGGTCTTTATCTTGAGGAAGCTTAATTGTACCTTTTGTTACCTGGATAAGTATCCAGTAAGCATAAGGCTCACTTATATCCAGAGCAGTTTCTATATCCGCATCAGTTACTTTTAAGTAACCTAAATCACGTTTCTTCTTTAAGTCCTGTCTACGAGTCTCACGGTCCTCTAAAAGATAATGACCGTCGAGAATTGATTCTAATAAACTAATATCATAGAGCATCCTAACAGATTCATCCTTCCTATATGACAATTTCTTCCTTATATCTTCAATTTCATAAGGAGTTAAAACATCATCAGAAACAGCTTTTTCTAACTCAGAAATTATATACAAGTATTCGTATAAATCAAGAAGCTTAAATAAAGCATTCGCATCTGTCCATTTTCTGACCAGTTTAACAGAATTCAACGCCTCCTCTGGGGAAGAAGGAGCAGAAGATTTTCTGCGTAATTCTACCCATTCTTTTTTAACTTTTAAAAGTTCGTCAATATTCTTGAACAAATTATCAACAATTTCTTCCAATTCATTCTCAAGAACTTTACGTGCTTCAGGAGAAAGTTTATCTATAACCTTTTTTATAGCCGAATAATCAATAGCATCACGCTTAACTTGTCCTAACAAAACATCTACATTCTTAATTTTCTTCTTCAAAAGTTCGTAAATGTGTGCAAAAACTTTTCTCGGATTATAAGTTTCACCACGTAACAAAGGTCCTTTCTTCCAAACATCTTTTGTAAAAGAATATACGCCATCAGATAATAAGTCCTGTGCAGGATTAGCTTGTATATAAATTTCAACAGGATGAGTACCTATTTTAAAAATCTCTTTCTTATAAAATTTCTTTACTCTCTCATTAAAATCTTCAAACGATAAATTAGCAGAGTTAAGATATTTTTTAAGTTTATCTTCATCAGGAATTATATGAACATCCACATCGCAAGTGTCTTCATAAGTATTTGTAGTTATAGAACCTACTATGTGTATTTCTTTAGCAATATCTAACAAATCCACGTAAGGAAAACTACGAAGTGCAGACAGAATAACTTCTCGTGCTTCATCAGACAAAACATAAGTATCACCTTCAAGCTTCCAAACAGTAAGCGATAATGTTGGTCTTGGGTAGTTTATAATACTCATAAAAATTAATCCTTCTTAAATTCAACTGGCCAACGTGGCTCGAACTTCCTGCCTCTATATTCAAAAGAATGAATACGATAAATAGGAAACATCTTTATATGCCCTTTTACAACGTCAAACCCGAATAAAACTGGAACCTTACCTATCCGTAACTTACGAAACCGAAGCGAATATGGCTCAATAGTACGTGAAACGTAACGTCCTGTAGTAAGTTTCGGACCATAATTCAACCGTATGACATTATAGTCTGCTGCAACTTGAGCAAGATTACTCAAAAACTCTCTATCTTGCTTAGACAAAGTCTTCCAAACTCTTGCTGAAGGTCCTATAGCATATCCTTCTAACAAAAAATTAACAAAATCATTTAGGGACACTTCTAATATTCTCATTCTGTAGTACTCGCTCACAAACTTTATCTACTAAAATATCAACATTATAACGAGAAATAACTAAATCACGTAAATAAATTAAGCCTAAAACGCACAAAATAAAAATATGCCATCCATATTTTTTCAAAAATGTCCTTGAAACAATAATAGAATTCCCATTCTCATAATTATTACCTCGAAGATGAGAAACTAACTCTCTTGTCTGACGTCCAAAAGGACAGCCTGTCTCTCGGACTTCTCTTAATAAATCGGACTGCTCCTTCACCATCTTCTGTACGTCTTGTACAGAAGCTTTTAAAGAACCTAATAAGATAAGAATTTCATTGTTATCTGAATTATCAGTCTTTATCATGGGAAGCTTTCTTTCTCTTAGTCTTTCTCATACCCGCAGAAAGCCCTATGTTTAACTCAAAACAACTCTTACACATAACTGGAAACGTTCCAGGTATAATATCAGCTGTACCACCACAATAAAAACACTCAGTAGCAGACTTGTTGTGCATTTTCTGAAGCTCCTTCTGCACTTCTTTTGCTTCTTTTGTACTCTTCTCTTTAATATCTTCTTGCAAGACCGAACTAACATCTTCTACAGGAAAAACTTCACGAGTTTCGCCTGTTTCCCTTTTTTCCACTTTGACAATATTATGTACCAATACAGGAATTCCAAGCATAGTAAGCTTTTTCCATAACTCGTACTCGCTTACATCGTTATTAACAATATGTAAGTAAATCCTTTTACCTTCTTTAACCAAATCACTAATTAGCGAAGTAATTTCCTCCGCTATAAAACCAAAACACTCAAACATAAAATAGGACTCTTTCCCTAAAATAATATGCAGAACAACAGAGTCCTTCTCTAACTGTTTCACAAAAATAAGCATTATTTACTTCTCTCCTGAAACGGTCACTTTAACAGGTTCTCCTTCTTCCTCGTCATCTGTCTTAATATCAACCTTCAGTGAAACTTTCTCAGGCTTTTCAGCACCTTCAGGTTCCTCTTCGTCCGTAGTTTTTTTATCAGCTACAGCAGGAGCTACTGAAGGTTCCTCAGGAATTTCTTCTTCTGCATCCTCATAAGGAACAGCATAACCGCAAGAAGGACAAACATATTTATAATCTGGAATTAACTCCATTTCTTCACCACAATCAGGACAAGTATGCTCAATTTCAGTAGGTATTTCAGGAGAAGGAAGTTCTGCTGTATCTTTAGTAATCTCTACAGGAACTTCTTTTTCAACATCTTTTTTTTCTTTTTCACTTTCTTCCTTAAGCTCCTTTACTCTCGCAAAAGTTGTAAATAATTTGTCTACGAAACTATCGTGCATTTTTAATCCTCCTTAAAAGAAAAAGATAATAATTTATCTTTTCCGCCTTCAACGTGTAGATAGGGTTTTGTATGTAAAACATAAACGCACTCTTCTCGTACTGGTATTATAAGATCTACTTGACTTCCCCACCGTACAAAAGAAAATCTGTCTCCTTGCTGAACAAAACTACCATTATCAACAAAATGAGAAATAACTTTAACATCCGTATCCGCAATCTGTACAACAAAATACTTACCATAATAAGGACTTACAAATTCGTTTATTACCCTTTCATTAGTAGCAGCATAAAGCAAATTTTTAGGATTAACACCTAACTTTAAAAGAATATCTTTTTCCACTCCTATCATAGTTCTATTCGTAGCTTGAATAGACTCAGCTTTCCTGAATCGGAGCATACCACTCAAAGGTACACGATTTATATGAACATCAAGAGCACACATAAAAATACCTATAATTATACTGGTTTTATCATAAGAGTCATCCTGTAATAATTTCTTGGCTGAAAGCTTTGTACCTTTAACAGATAAAACTTCTTCGTCAGGCTTATATACACCTGCATAAAGAATTGTACCATCAGCAGGTGAAAGAAAACAAGAACTGCTAAAATAAACAGGTCGCATAGGATCTCTAAAGAACTCTTTATACAGCAAGTCCGATAGAGAACCTTCTCGCAACTTCTTTATCTCAGGTGTTTCTAACCATTTATAAACATGCATCATAACACAGATTCAAATAATTTATCAATAATAAAAGTCTTCACAGATTCACTTGTAGGCTTCTTCCAGACTTTACCATCTTTTACCCATTTCTTACCAGGAGCTCGTCTCCAGCCAGTAGAAGAAACACAAATTGCATACGCTCTTGGTTTTGACCAACCTTTTCTCATAACTTTTTGAACACAATGCTTTAAGTTAGGTGGAGGCATTTGAATATCTCCTTTCTCTTTTATGTATAGATTTTATCATGAACAACATGAAGTACGCAACATGACAATAAAGCACCAGATTTAAGAAATTCACTCATATTGAAAAATACCAATTCAAGACCAAGCTCCCTACAAATCTTCTCAAGAGTTTCATTCTTCTCTTTCTCTTTCGCAAAGTCTTCATCATCCCGTTTAAGCTCATTTATATTAGTTGCATTAAATACAATTGTACCAACCCTGACACTATTTGTAATACCTGCATAAGCACACGCTTTGTTTACAGGTATCACATTAGCATATTTTTCTATAGCCTTTATGGAAGTATCTGGTTTATCTCCTGTATAAACAAGAACATGATCGTTAGTTATAGGAAAAACATGGCAATCAAGATGATAAAGAAATTCATCTTGTTCTTTTAAAGGAATAATAACAGCATCAAAATTCTTAGCTATCCATTTAAGAGCTTCCAAAGAAGTACGTATTCCATAACCTCCTATATAAACATTCTTATCAATCCATTTTAATTCAGCTTCTCCTTCAAAGAAATAAGGACATTGTATAGTTCTATAACCTAAAGCGTTTAATAAAGGTTTAACTTCCTGTTCTTCACCTTGACGTCCTTCTGCCTTAAACTTAGATAAAACAAAAACATCTGGCAAATGAGGCAAACGAACTGCTGCATTTGTTATATAAACTTGATCCTGTAAACCCTTCTTAGGTGGCTGAAGATAAACTATAGCAAGAGAGGCTATATAAGAATAAAACTCAAGAAATTGTAAAAACATTTTACTACGGTCAACTTTTATCTGACCTTTTTTCTCCAGTTTCTTCATCCAGATATTGTTAGCTATAGAAGTATCTAAATAAACAGGTAAACATAAAATAATTGTTTTCTTGTAACGAGGTATTATAGGATAATCTTTACCAAGCAAAATTTCAGCATCAGGTTTCATATTAACTCCTTTTATTGAAAAGACCTACTTTAAAACAACTTTATTTTCTGGAAAACCAGCTAAATCTTTTATAGGTATTTCCTTAGCATAAATTTTACCTTTCACAATATTTAAGCCTTCCAAAGATGTTAACTTTTCACATTTAGAACAATCAAAATCTCCGCCTATATACTCAGGAACGCCCTCCAGAGAAATCAACTTTACACACTCCGAACAATCGAAATTTCTGCCCACATGCTCAGGAGCACCTTCAAGAGATTTAAGATTCTCACAACGTAAACAATTAAAATCTCTGCCTACATATTCGGGAGCTCCTTCGAGAGATTTAAGATTCTCGCAACGAAAACAGTTGAAATTTCTGCCTACATACTTCGGAGCACCCGCCAAAGATGTAAGATTATAGCAATAAGAACAATTAAAATCTCCACTTACATAGTCGGGAGCTCCTTCCAAAAATATCAACTGAAAACAAGCCAAAATATAAAAAGATCCACCTACACATTTTGGAGCTCCTTTCAGGGATAAAAGATTCTCACAACGAAAACAGTTAAAATTTCTGCCTACATACTCAGGAGCTCCTTCAAGAGATGTAAGATTCTCACAACGTAAACAATTAAAATCTCTGCCTACGTACTTCGGAGCACCTTTTAGAGATTTCAGATTTTTACAATAAGAACAATCGAAATCCTCACCTACATGCTCAGGAGCGCCTTGAAGAGAAGTAATTTGCGTATCTGTACAAGAGAAAAAACCACCTACATATTCAGGACAGTTCTCCAAAGAGCGAAGAGAAGAAATGTAATCCAATACAAAAGCACCCTTTACACAACCAAACGGATAAGCTATCTTACCATTCTGAATATAAACAAACGCAGGCAAAATACTCCTTTCTACATCAATTTTACCGTTACGTAAAGTAGCTTTTGCTCCTACACTGTTTAAAAAATCTACGTAAGACACTATTGTGGGAAATTCACGAGAACCAGGAACTCCTCTTACAACTTCAAACGACTTATCTAATATAGTACACTTTTCAGACATGTTATACAAATCCTTTCTATCTCTTTACTTTCTTTTCGCACATTTTTCAAAAAGTTTATCTATAATAAAACGTTTAACCGAAACTTGTTCTGACTCTGTTAAACCCTCCTCAGATAATTGATATTCCACTTTGTCCCAATCTATTTTAAAGAAATCAGCCTCAAATTCCCCTATACGACGCTTCAAATTTATACCTTTCATTTTACAAAAATCATCCAGATCTACATAATCCTCTTCACGCATTTTTTCTAGCTCTTCTATTTCATAATCCCATAGTACATCTTCCTCCTTCCATGTAGAATTTGCCATAGTATTCTGCTCAATTGTGAACAAAATCACACCATTTCTTTTTGAATACGTACCTGTAGAAAGCCCTGGTATGATCACTATATCATCAGCATCAAAATCAAACCATACCTCTGTACGAAAATTATCATTATGTTCTTTCCAGGCTTTCATATAAAGTTCCCAATCGGAATATCGAGAATAAACTTTATCTTGTATATGCTTTAACAATTCTTTCTTTTGATTTTCTGTTATCATAATAACCTCCTTACTTGTTAAGTACTATTATAACATCAACTTTTTGTAATCTTAATACTAATCTTTAGCTTTTACAAAACTTCTTTCTATCCGAAGAGCTTCTCGTTTCGCCCTTTCAAATGTACCGTATCCTCGGACAGCCCAATAGAACTCCTTATTTTTGTCTTTTTTCATCACCCAGTATATCCATCCATAGTCGTCAACCTTGTAGAGTTTTTCATTAATATAGATGACGATACCATCGGAAAGCTCTTCTATCACCATTCCCACATCTGGTGAAATGACGTGCCAAAAAATGTCCCTTCCATCTAGCACATATACTCCAGTTTTGCGTGAAGGACTGACATATTTCAAATCTTCTTCGTCGCATTCTTTTTCAAAACCCCACATTTCTTTCTCTACAAACTCTTCCCATTTTGTTGGAGAAGAAGTGAGAATTTTGATGATTTCTTTCCGTGTGATATTGATAGAATGCCCCACATCTTTTTTGTAATAGGTAAGCACATCCTCTATCTTTTTGACTACCTCTTCTATGTCTTCCACATTTTCCATCATTTCCATTTTTGTTTGTTCAAAATTTGAAATATCCTCTATCCTATCCTGATAGAAAACACCACCAAGCTTCTTAGAATCCTTCACAGGAAATAAAGAGGGACGCACAAGTAAATCTGCCGAAATAGCTCCTGTCAATAAACGTTTTAGTTCATCAAATTTATCCCTTGCTGCCATAGGATCTGAACCTAAATAAATATAAATAAACAAGCCTGAAGTACTCTCTGGTTTCAAAACTTTGAATTTTCGTTTATCTATATTCTTCAAATCTTCTTTCTTTTCTTCTTCTGAAAGATAACCAAACATCCCTACATAATAAACATTCATTAGATTCATGCGACAACTCCTTTTCTTTCTAAAATTACAGAATCCAATACTTTCGCTAACTCAATATACTTATCCGCATCTGACAAACTCAAAAAACCTTTAGAAACATCGTTATAAATGTTCATAAATTTTTTTGTTCGCATTGCTGTCTTTTCTCCTCCAAGATTTGGACCACCATTCCAAATCCTGTATAACGTTTCAGGAGTAAGATTTCTACCTTTTGAATAATGCGAAAGATATCTTATAGCAATTTCTATAGATTTTGTCAAATCTTTTCTATCGTCATAAGAATATTTTGTACCATAAACTCTATTTACGTCATCTACTACACTCTTCTGTATCTGTAAAGGTCCTATAGATTTACCTTTATCCCCAACCGCTGAAGAAGCTAAAGCAGTCTCCATCTTCCACAAAGAAAAAATAAAATCGCGTAAAAATTTTTTATTCTTCCAAATAGAAGAAATTTTATGCTGTATCTTAGAAGGTATATTAAGTGCTGCTTTAACTTCAGTTTCAGGTATGCCAAGCAAAGATGCAATTAATGCTATAGACAAGCCTCGCATAGCTAAATTTCTTATTTGTTGTACATCCAGACGCTCCCCTAAAAGGATTTGCTCTAAAAAAACACTATCTACAATAGACATAGAAAGTCACTTCCTAATCTACGTTTAGCTACTTAAAACATAGAAATTTTAAAACCGTCTTTAAAAAGCAATCTATCACAGATATTCATAAGAATCAACGTAAAAAAAGCGTTAAAACGCTAAAAAATGCTAAAATAACCATTCGTAAAATGCAAAATACGTTCTATAAGAATTTTTAGTTTTAGAATTACTCAAAAGCTTTTTATACTTCAAACTCATTACATACCCTTTTTTCAAATTACTTTCTTTTTTGGGACTTAGCTAGACATTCAAAATCATTCCAGGTCTTGACGTTTATCTCTCCGATAAAAGCTTTTACTTCAGTATCAACAAATCTTTGAATATTACATACAAGTCTACGAATAGTATTCTTACAAGTTTTCTTATACACAAAAGCAACCAAATATTTATCTGTAAATTCAATAAAAAAAGGTTTCCATAAATGTCTATCTACACCATACACATGAACCTTTTTAGGGTCTAAAAATATAGGATTTCCCCATAATTCAGAACAATTGTTCAAACACTCAAAAATTGATTTAATCCAACAATCAAAAGTTTCTTTACTTAAAGGTTTACTAAACTTTAATATCAATATCACGGGAGAACCAAAAAATTTCAAAAAATGTTTAGTATCAGATGTTTGTTTCTGTATCTTCATTGCTTACCTGATAACTAATAGGAGAATTGCTTCAAAAACTCCGCCATCATTATTATTTTTCCGGAACCAGTCGGTGATTTAAAAACAAATTTTTTACCACCTGATAAATTCAAAAGCTTCCTGGATTTTGCTAATAACTCATCTATTGCGTTTTGTTGATAAATTTTTTGTCGCATAAAAACCTCTTATTTTTCTCAAAAGAAAGCTACTTAAGCTTCTATAAGAACACTCTTACACTGTGAACAACGAGGCAAAACAACAGAAGACATAAACAAACCTGCTATATGTTCATAGCTTCTTTGACCTGAAGCACTACTAATAAACGAAATACTGTTAACAAGATCATAAGCAGTATCCCCTTCCATACTTGCAAGATTGCGTAAAATCTTTTCTATATACCTGAACGGTATACGCTTTTCATTTGCAATCCTTGCTACAAACTCAGCAGGTGAATCTACTTTTATATTTACAAGTTCTACAAAATCTGACAACGCATGAACAGAATCCGAAAGAACCGACTTTAGATTGTCTGACAAATTAACTTCAGCATTTCCCAGACAGTTCTCTGTAATCAACCCATTCGAACATACCAGTCTGTAAACAAACGGAGAGACGTGAACACAACCATTTACACTTAAAAATAACCCAGAATGAGATAGATCCCCTGGACGTGTAGCCGGATTCCTGGCAATCTCAGTAATAATCTTAAGAACATAAGAATTACGGGATCTGTAAAAATCTACAACACGAGAAGCAGGCACAATCTCTATAAGGGTTTTTATTACTTCTTCTACAGGAAGAAAAGCTTCTCGTTTAATCGTAAGTACTTGCTCATCATCATAAGAAATACTAAATTTTAAATTACCAAATTTTTTCCTGTGATAAGTAAAAATTCTTTCTACTAAGTCTGGATCATCTGCATAAGTGATTAAATCATAGAGATTAAAGCCTATAACAGACCTGATTGTTCTTATAGCACTCTTGGAAAGTTTCTTTTTCTTATCATCTATAGCTAAATTTATTGCATTATCTCCACAAGAAATCTGAAAATCTTTAAAATCTAATTCTTTATAACCAATTCCATAAGCCGGATAAATATCCGAATAAAAAGTCTTTATAGTAGGAAGTTCTGAAACATTCCGATTAACTTGACTATTACTTAGACTTACTTGACTATTCATGTATAAATCTCCTTATTTTTTTATTTTTATTAAAAAGTTTAATTAGAACCTCCAGAACTAAAAGAGGAAAAAACTTTTGAAAAAGTTATTATCCTTTACAAAATTTGTATAAATAAGGATGACCTACAACTTCTTTAATATTCCACTTGTTAAGAAATTTAGGTATTTCCATCCAGGCTCTATTTCTATAAGTGTTATATGCAGAACTTGGTCTTGATTTATTATGAATACAAATAAAACTATCTAAATAAGCTACTTTTTTACCTGAAGAAAGATAATTCAAAAAGAAGTCATCATGGTCAAAAACATGAAAAATTTCATCCCAGTGATAATCAGAGAAAATAGATGTTCTGCAAAACATACACTGAGGAACTATATTAGCTACTAAAACTTTTTTACCTTTATACTCAAAAACTTCTAAATCTTTAGAATAATACAAAGTATTTTCTTCAAAACGTAGATTATATATATAAGGCTCAGATTTAAGTAATTGTCCACCCACAATATCAAAATCCGGATAATCTTCTAAAAAATCTAAAAAGATTTCAAAGTTTGTGTTTTCATCAAACATAAAATCGTCATCTACTATAAGACAAATAGGTTCTTTTACTACTTCAGTAAGAAAATTGCGAGCATAACTCGTACCTTTATCGAAACCTATGTCAAAATAATGGAAAAAAATTGATTTATCTAGTTTATTACACCTTTCTTTATTATTTTTATATAAATCTTTATTACTTATTTTGTCTTCTTTGTCACTAGTATATAAATCTTTATTATTTATTTTACTTTCTTTGTCACTAGTATATATACTATAAGTACTAGTATATATATTATTATATATATTATATGTTTTACTAGTGTATGTATTATATATATCATACGTATTAATAGCATTAAAATTCAATGTATTCCAAATACTTGCAACATTGTAATACATGCTACTCTGATCTGCCACATATACACTAAATATATCATTCGGTACGTAGTTATACAATGTCTTTAAAAACGTTTGTATTGACAAAGGTCGTAAAAATGTCGTAACTAATATCCCTATTTTAGGCATTATATTTGCACCTGTAGTAATACATTATTCTTTTTATAAAATATTCTTTTGACAATTTGTCGTAAATCTGTAATGACCATGCATGGTCTTCGCCCCATCTTACATGTGGAAAGCTTACAGAACGTGATATTTCCGTTCTAATAGGATTCAAATGGTTAGGTGGACGACATGCTGTCCCTAAATTATTCGTATACCAGGCAGGTCCAAATGCTAATGAATGAACAAATCTTTCTTTCTTACCATTAGGTCTCAATGTTAGTCCTTCAAATCCTATACAATCTATAGAATCGCCATACTTCTCTATGACTTCTACAAAAGTCTTTACATAATCGTCTGGAACTAAATCATCGTCATCTATAAAAACTGAAAACAAACCTGACGCCATACGTAGTAGTCTATTTCGTTTTCTCCCTATTTTCTCTTCTCCTTTATCTCTTAAATAAATTATTTCCACCTTTTTCTCCAAATTATTTGTAACTATCTGTCTTTTAAGTGATTCTACTAAGCTCTCAAATAAAATCTTCCGTTCTTCAAGAGTAGGTATCATTATTGTCAAATAAATGTCTTTATTTATAGGTACAAAAGGATGTTTAATAGGATCTAAAAAAGCATCTACACCAAATAAGTCCTTTTTACGTCTATCGTATAAACGCTTTCCTTCTGAAAACGTTTTTGCATTGTCGTGTCTCATATCTGTATTATCTTTCTCTCTTTTATTTATTGCCCAGTGTCTATGTTCAATAGTAAAAACTTTGCGAACATCTATAACCTTGTTTAGTAAAAAAGCCGTTTGAGAATAATCATTATCATTCCACATACTGAAATATCCAGGATAATAAATATAACCAAACCGTTCGTAATACTTTCTATCAAGAATACAAATAGTAATTAAATCATCCTTACGATTCCCGTCAAATGGAAATAATACCCAATCCTCCCGACCCTCTGTTAGCTTTATTATAGTCTCATCCCAATCCTTCGGAGGTACCATGTCATCAAAAACAGATATTAAAATATCTCCAGTTGCACATTTAGCCCCACTGTTAAGTGAAGATGTTACGGAATATGTTCTATCAATATTTACAATAAAAGTAACAAAAGGATATTTCTCAAAAAATTTCCTCCAGGTTTTTATAGCTTCTTCGTAATTAAAAGCATCTGACTCATCTAAACTCAATATATACTCTATAGGATTTTTGCCCGAAGCTGATAAAATCCAATTCTGCATACAAACTGTAGACATTGCAGGTCTACCTCTTGTAGGATGTATTAAACTTAATTTCTTCATTTTGAAATTTTAAAGTCTCCTTCCACAAATAAAATGCCTGAGTTTCTTTTTGTATTAGCATATAAAAAGTTTTCTAACCGCACTAAAGCAAAACTCTATGCCTGTTCGCAAAAACCGTTTATATCGCATTATAAAAAGTTTTCGCATAAGTTTGCTTGCTCTAATACCTAAAGAGGAAAATTTACTTCTCTGTGAAAAATAACTTGCATCTACAACTAAAACCGTCATTATCATTTCCCCAGTAAAACGTTCTCAGCACTTTTATAAAGTAATTTAGTAAAACTCGCCTTTCTCAAAAAATCACAAACAAGATTAAAATCTGAAACTACAGAATTATACTCAACACAAATAAGTTTTAGATTCTTTAAAAACTCTTCTGGAAGACTTAAAGTAAGTTCTACGGAAGTACCTTCTGTATCTATAGAAATAAAATCTACAAAACCTGTAAAATTAAGAAGTTCTTCTATCGAAATTGTACGAATAAAGTAAGTTGCAAAAGAAAACTTCTCTTCCAACGCTTTAGCAAAATTTCTATTTACTGTACTTAAAAAATCATTAGTCCTAAAAAACTGACAAATCTGACCTCTTCTGCTAACAGCTACATTAAATAAAATTACTTTAGGATTATCTTTAAGGTGAGTTAACAGCTCTAAAAATAATCTTGGTTCTGGTTCTACAAGAATACCTGACCAACCACGCTCTAATAAAGCAAAAGTGTTAGAAAAAGTTATACCATCTCCTGCCCCTATATCTAAAAACTTGCCTGTGTAGTCACCAAAATATTCTAAAATATATTTTTCTTCTTCACTCTGCGAGTACATCTTATCAGATCACAATCTTTTTATAAAGTTCGTCAGAAACAGTTCCATTATAATAACCACACAAAAATATCATATATTTATCTTTTGTAAATCTCTCTACTTCCTTAGGAGTGCAATAGTCAACATTATAAAGTTTCTTAAAAGGATTATCCCCTGCAGTTACATAAATACCTTTTAGCAATTCAGTACAATACCATAAACTCTCTGATATCCTGTCAAACCTTTCTGCAAACTTTTTATACTCCATAAGGACTTCTGTCTTCTTAAGACTCTCTTCTGGAAGTTTTCTGGCAAATTTACTAAATTCTATCATACGTAAATGAGGCTCAGAAGCTAAAGAAACAAAATAAATATCCTTTTCCAGCATTTTCATAATCTTATTGTATTTAATCGCCAGAATCGGTAATTCCCAGATAAATTTAACAAATGATATAACATCATAGAAAGGTCTCTTTTTTGCAATATCCGCTTCAAACTGTAACGCTGCTTTACTATAAATCTCAACAGGTAAATAAGTTTGACGCATTATAATAAAATTACAACTCTTCTTCTTCGCATCTTCTATCCAGCTCTCTATTGGGTCTACTTTTAAACGTGGTACAGTAGCATTTAATACATACAATTTACCATTCTCTACATGAATAGGTTGTCCATGATTAGTATAACTACCACAACGAAATCTTATAAGCTTACCAAGTAAACCAAAACTCTGAACTTCCATCCAATCTCCTTCTCTAAGAACAGAAATATCTATATTGCTATTTTCATTTTTCATTAGTTTTTCCTCCTTTTGTCGTAGTATTTTTACTCTTTAAAACAATATCCCATAGAGTTTTATTCATTTCATATAACTTCCTTTTAGAAGATTCAAACTGTGTAAATCTGACATTAACATAAGGAGCTACATACATATCTTCACCTTTTTTAAAATAATTAGGCTTGGTATAACCTCCCCGAAGGGAAGGTGTAAATTTACCTATACCTGGAAAAGATACAACACAACCTTTAGACAGTAATTCATTAAGCGTATCAAAGAAACTTACAAGTATAGGTGTAACATCTTTAGCTTGCATACCAAGCTTATCCGCAACTAAGCGAGAAAAAGACTGAACTCTCATCGTAATAACTCCTCCTTTCTGTACTTTAATCTTCTTTGTATTTCACTATTACCATTAGTTTTTTCAACTAATGGCTTCTCTTCTTTGTTAACCTTCATAAGTCCTAAATGTTCTCTCCTGAGAAGCTTATCACTTGAGAAAGAACCTGCCTTAGCTAAAATCTCGTTAAGCTCACTAATGATAGAACGTCCTTTCGGAGTAGAGCTCAAAGCTTTCTTAAGTCTCCTGGAATCTTCAGCAGACAAAGACTCACCTGCAACCTCTTCAGCAGAAACTTCTTCTTTCTCTACACCTGAAAGTAAGAAAGCTGTTTCTTCCTCAGTAAAACCACCAAGATTTCTAAATACCCAGGATACCCATTTCTCCTTTGTAATCTCAAGACTATTAAATAAACTTGAAAAATCTTGCATTGCTTTTATACGTGTATCATAAATTTCCTGCCTGGCCATCTCTTCAAGATAAGACACAGGAACCATACGAAATTTAAAAGAATGAGCAGGGTCAGTAGGGTCTATACCACGATAAATTAAATCTATCTGAAACGCAGTAGCCAGTCCTTCCATCACAAAAGTCTGTAACTTAGCAACAGAACGTGCAAATCTAATATCTTGCTGAACAAGCGAAGCTTTTGCATTTATCTCACCTTCAAATCCAAAGTAAGCTTTAGGTACTTTAAGAGCACCAAACAATTTATTAAGAAAATACTCCAAATCATAAATATCACCAACATTAGATGATCCTTTCAATACATCTATGCTACTGTTATTACCTTCCGCCTTAGGGAAGAATAAATCTTCGTCAGCAGCAAATATACGTATTTCTTGCCTTATAGTTGAATCTTTTACATAAAAAGATTTGCGAAGAGCTTGTTTCCATCTGTTTATAATCTTCAATTGTTCTACAGGAGAAGCTTTTCCTGTATCTATATAAAAAACTAATCTATCTGGATGTCTACGAAGCCTGTATATAATAACAGCATCTTCTATCATCTGTAATTTCTTCCATATCTTTCTCGCTGAATAAAGAATAGAATCCCCGTAAATATTTGTTCGCTTCCTTGAAAGATTACGAAAATGGATTATATCCCAGGGCTGATAAGTAATTGAACCAGAACCCCCTGTAAATTGAAAACCTTTTAGAATACCGCTCTCTTCTACTCTTTCTATCTTGGATAAATCAAGAGGTTTTAATTCTAATATTCCTTTACCAAAATCGCCTACAACTAATTCAAAATCATAACCATACCAGGCAATTGTTCGTACTAAAGAAAAAACATTGTAATCACACTTAATCTTGTCTAAGAACTCTTCACCAAAGTTTTTAATATCCTCAGAGTCCGAGTGTATCCAAACAATTTTATCATTCTCATAAGACCTTTGCGTAGCTTCTTCCGCATAAGCATCAAGTACTGCTCCTATAATTTCATCTTTCTCCATATCTGTATATAGCTGTATAAGATAATGACGGTCTTCTGTAACATCTACTTCTTTCCTGTACATATCAATAATAGAAGTTGCTCCTAAATCACCTGGAGGAACATCAGGAATAGTTGGTACTTCCGCAGGCTGTACAGGAGCTCTGAAAATTTTTCTGAATAAAGATAAAATGTCCATATTACCCTCCTTTTTTATATTATTGGTTTGTTAGAAGAAATTAATGAATCTATCGCAGTAGAAATATTAGAATCTCTGCTTGTAGCTGGAGCTACCTTAACATTCAACGAACAATTATAAATAACCGCTGCTAAAGCATCAGCACAGTCCTTACTTCCTCCTGGAGGATGGTCTACTTTCTTCTTAACAATATCATGCTCAAGAGAAAGTAATTCTTCTATGCAAATCTTATGATAAGGAGCAAATACACGTTTCTCCATTAAAGCCTGTCTTGCAAATCTGTAAGGTGTATCATCTCTATCTACCGATAAAACACTAACATTTTTAAAACCAGAATTTAAAAGTAATTGTCTTGAATGTACTGATTGCCATCCATCGTATGTTATAGCATCAAAAGTAAAACCAAGATCACGTAAAGTACATATAAAATTAACAATCTCTTGAAAATCTATTTCCCCTAAAGGTGGCGGAGAAATAGCAAGAATAAAATCTATTATTATAAAAGGTACTACAACTGCATTAGTAGTTGAATAACGATAATCTCCTTTCTCTAATGGAACTGCATGCCCCATACATATACCTGCCCTATCTCCAACAAGTCCTAAATCTACATGCAAACAACGAGGAATATTGCTATTTACACGTGGAACATAAGATCCTAATGTAACCTTACAAAGTTTATTTACATCTAAAAAATCTACTATCCTTGTCTTACGGTCTTTTGTAGATATAGTAATGGGATTCTTTTTAAATGGGTCTTGTCCATCAAAACAACTTAATAAAGCTTCTTTATCTTTTATCAAACCAGAAACAGCAACAGTAGCTTTACCTGCTAAATCCCGCAATGCTCGTTCGCAATCACGCTCAAAATCCGCACGAAAATCTTCTGGTACTTCTATTATTCTCCTCTTGTAATCATCTCTATCACCCTCAGGAACACTCTTAAGAAAATCCTCAAGATTATTTATAACCTTAGGCGACTCTGTTTTGCTACCTACAAAAACATAAAATTTCTTAGTAGAAAATCGCTCTGGTGTAACTTCCCACAAACTAAAATCAGAAATATGCACTCCAGCTGGCAAATTCATACTTTCCCTGACTCTAATTTCTTCTTTCACTTCTTCAATATGCTTTTCAAGAAAATCCGACTCAGACCGCCTTGAAGAAATTAAAATAAGTAAACCTGGATTAATGCCTTTATCCAAAAAACGACTTAGCATCCTAATTCTTAAAGAGGAATATAGCTTATGAGCTTGCGACAATTCTCCTTCACCATGCATAAAGTTCATTTCATCTATATGTAATAAAATTAAATCATCCCCTAACCCATGCAACTCAGATGAACCAGTCATAACAGACACACGATTAGGAAAATCTAAACCATGCTTACCCAGAGGTGAATAACATTCTTTAAAGTAAGGAGCTTCCCTAACAATAGACTCAAAAACAGAATAATAAACATCCGCCTTCTCTCTTGTCCTGCTATAAAAACCTATTACAACAGGAACTCCAGATAAATGTCCAAAATATTTAGATGGGTCTCTGAGACAGGAAAGTAAATAAAGTTTATATAATTCCATAAATCTTGCAGCACTCGTCTTTCCACAACCTATAGCTCCTGTAATAATCCATTCAAAAACCCTGTTTCGTTCTATTAACTCAAGTGTATCCAACCAAACTTTATAAATGCCGTAACCAAATTTACCTAAATACTTAGGTGTAAGAAATTCTCTTACTGAAACAGGTTCTCTTATAAAATCAACACTACGAATCATCCTTAAGGTATCTGACCTTCCATACTCTTTAATCTCTTTCAAAACTCTGAGTAACCAATAACGTTCTTCTGAAGTCAAAGAATCCAGAAATTCAGACAATCTCTCCGGAGATTCTTTAAGCATTAATAATTTCTCTGCTAATTCAGGTCTTACATCAAAAATACTCATTTCTTTTGCTCCTTTTCAGGAGAAGATAATTGCTTGTCTTTATTAACTTTGCCTTCCAATGCGTTCAAAACATTGGTAATTACTTCATAAATCTCAGCTCTCTTCTTAGGATCTTGCGGAAGCTCAGAAAAATTTAAATTAACTTCATCTATATAAGCAGTACCACTTTTTACAGGTTCAAGAGAAATATCTTTAAACAAATCTGTAATATTCTTTATTTCTGTAGATGCAGCATTAAATATTTTTATCAAATCATTCAAAGAAGTTCGTGGGTCATTTATACGTTCAGCAGAAAAAATCTTTGAAGAAACTAAATCAACTATACCCTGCAAACTTGCTAACCGTGTTAAAGATTGAATAGCTACTGCCATCAATATCATCTTTAGTCTGGTTTGCGGATCTTCATATAATCTATCTACAAGATTTCTAACAGAATCAGGAATAGTACCTTCCTGTGCCCACTTAGCTAAACCATCTAAAATAGTGTTCGGAGTAACAGAAACAGGTGCAGGACCACCATAAAATTTACGATATTCTTCAACAGTCATCTTATGCGTACGTAAATGTTTCCAGGTTAATTTCGCAAACTCTTTACCACAAACTTTACATTTTACCATATTTCTATCTCCTTTTTAATTTTTGCCAGAGTAGCAAAATCTTTTTGAACGCACTCAGCAACTCTTTTGTAAATCTTTCTTACAACATCACTATCTAAAGAGTATTGTCTGGCTAAATCATTTATAACATTTCTCTTTGACGGTCCTGCATTGCTAATTGCTGTGTAAATATGCACATCTCTATAAAGTTCTAATAATTTCTTCCTTGAAATAACATTAAAAGTCATTCCAGAAAAAATCTCAAGAAAAAGCAATAATTTTTTTGCACCGAAAACTCTATAAAGTTCCGGCAATAAAGAAAATCTCTGGTCTATAAGAAGAAGCAAAACTAATATTGAAGCATTTCTACGGAAAAATTCATTATTCTCAAAAATATCTAACAAATTATTCTGTCTCTTCATCTTCGTTATACTCCAAAAAAGGTTCTATATAAATATCTATTTCCTCCATTTTAAAAGAATCAGCAAGCTTCTTTAAAGCAATCCTGCACAAAACAGTCAAATATTGATAAAAGAAATAAGGATTCCTTACAAAAAAAACATTGTAAAGACTATTAACTATCTCTTCTCTGCTATCCCCTGCAAAAAATTTTTCAACAAAATATTCAATGACACTATCTGACAATTCTTCATATCTATTATTTTCTTTTAAAAATTTCAAAACAATGCCTTTATATTCCGACATAAATAAATTAAAATCTACAATACTACGTGGAGACAATATTCTGGAACAAACAAAAGGTAAATCTAAATCTGTAAAAGCAGAAAAATTAAATTTTCTCCATGTGTCATGAAAAGAATTTTCTATACATCTGAAAAGAAAATTTCTAAATTTAGTTGAATCAGGACAAACTTTCTTGTAACAATCTCTACTGGCTAAATTGTTACAAACAACCCAGCATTTCTCAACAGCTTCCATCAAAAAATCCTCTTCATAACCTTGGGGACAATTTACATATACAGGCAATAAATACTCACAAACTCTCTTCAATTCTTTTAAAAGTTTATTACAGTTGTCTTTATTTTCTGTATTTTTTACAAAACCTAAAAAGGCTTTGTAAAGACATTCTTTGTCACACACTGTCTGCATTTAAAAATTTTTCTACCTTTTTGAAAAATTTATTGCTATCAAAATTTTTCCATTCAGAAATTCTCTCTGCCCTTGGTATTGCCCATCTTTCTTTCCAATAATCAACCAATTTATCAAAAGGACGATCTACCCATATTGGTTCCTCCCCATCTTGAATAACCTTTTTTAAATTTTTAACAAGTGGAAACAAATAAAACTCTCGTTTAATCCCGTGATATTCATATTTTGATAACCCAAGATATTTTAGACCAAGACTTATTAGTTTTAGTTTTCTTGAAGGTCCGTGTCCACAACCTCTTGCCACATCAACTCCCTGACTTTTTAAAAATTCAAGGAGTTCTTCATATAAATCCTCAGGGATATGAAATGTCCCAGAACCTTGAGTATAACCTAAACTTTGTGCCACGACTTCTCCATTATATCTTAAACGATTGTATAAACTGCTTTTCCCAAAAGCACTTGTAGTAGTAATAAATAAGAGCTCAGGTTCTAACTTTCTTCCTTTAATGATTGTTGTGTAATTCTTATATTTTCTTCTATATGCTTCTCTGATTTCATTGCAAGACAGGGTAAGAGCAACCATTTTTCCGCCCAATAATTCATTATACGGCGGCAAAGCTCCAACTCTATGCGCGTTCATTGATTTATTTACCCATATGTCTAAGTCATCCTTAGGTATACCCAAGTAATTATCACGAACAGACATTTTAAGTACAGGACTTTGTAAGCTAATTAACCCAAACGGTGTATCATGTGTTATATCCCATAATAAAAACCTCATCTGGCGACCACATGGACGTTGATATGGAATACTCCACCAGATTAAATTCCACCATTTAAATAAAACCTCTTCAAAAGAACCTGACTGAACCTCTTTTAATTCTAAAGAAATCTTCTCAGGAATAATTTCAAAACCATTTCTGCAATAATTTTTCACTTTCTCAAAAGAATCTATTAAAAAATTTTTGTGCAAAAATAATTGTTCGAACTTTGCCTTTTGTTGGATTCTGCGATAAGTTGTTTTACTACATCCCCTGGGTCTCACATGAGAATCTATTTTAAATCCCTGTTCTTCTAAGACTCGAATGATTCGTTCCTGAAGTTCTATTTGAGATTGGTTTAGCTTCATTTTTATCTTTTGTCTTTTTGCCTTATAACTTTTTTCAATCCAAACATCAATCCCTATTTTGTATGCTGAAATTTTTTCTTTCTTTTGTTGTTTGAGAAGATATATCATCATAATTTCCTTCTTTTGTCAACAATATTTTTGGTGGCAATAAACTGTTTGGGTCTTTATTGCTCTTATTATATCTGTTCAAGTACTTGTAAAATGTTTTCCGTATATATGCACCTTTTGGAAAAGGATGTTCTAAAGGAACTCTTCTATAATACCCCCTATTATCTCTAAATTTATAATCCTTAATCTTTTTTTTAGAAAAAGGTAAAAAATATCCTCTTAAATTTCTTTTAACTTTCGCGTAATTTAATATATATTCAGTCTGAGGAATTATTAACGCATCACCTCGCCCGAACGTTCTTTTCTTTCGCCAAATTATATTAGCAATAAAATTACCTTCCCCAAACAAATCTGGATTATCCATCAATAATTTCAGTTGCGCTACTTCGTTGTCATCAATTGAAATAAAAATTACTCCGGTATCTTTTAATAAATTCTTTGCTAATTTTAATCTTTTCTCCATAAAAGAAAGCCATTTTGAGTGACGGTAGGCATCTTCGCGGTCAACATAATGGTCGTTGAAAATAAAATCTTTGTTGCCCGTGTTATACGGCGGGTCAATATAAATAACATCAACTTTGCCGGCGTAGGTATAATTTAAAACCGAAAGAGCGTGGTAATTATCACCTTCAATCAATAAATTTACCGGCTTGTTTTTATCAGTGATTATTTCTTTATCTTTTACTTCTTTAAGCACCGGTAATTTTTCTTTACACATCTCAACCACTTCTTCTGTTTTGTCTTCCCAAACAAGCCCGTATTTCTTCCTTTTCTTCAACTCCTTTTTCAACCGCTCGATTTCCGCTTTTAGTTTTTCTATTTCTGACTGCTTATTCATAACTATGTTTCCTCAAATAATTTTATATATCTTTTATAAGCCTTTTCCATAAGCCTTTTAAACTTTTCCTTAGGATAGGCATAAAAACCTTTTATATCTCAAATAATAAAATATATAAAGGTTATATACACTGTAAGCAATCTCTTCTGTCTTTATCTAAACGAAAACCTAAATCGCCTGCAGACTCAAAAACAGATGGATGCGCCAATAACCCCTCATCTAAATAACCCCAATGCTGTACTTCTACAACACGACCTTCATATAAAGCAAAGTTCTCAGAAAGCCTTTTGCAATTCTTCCTGGACATACCCCCAACACTACAAACAGGAACAAGATAATACTTCTTACCTTTTATTTCCTGCATCAGTATATCCTCCTTTTTTGTTATATAAGTATTACCCAATTTCTTAAATTCTTCTATTTTTGCTAATTGTTCTTCCTTAGAACATTTTTTATAAACACCTACAATAAGAGATATTTTTTCCTTACCTTGAATAGGATACCAACCCATACAAACTAAATCTTCTGTAAACCATTTCTTAACTTTAATAAAATCTTTAGTATATCCCCCTACATACTTAGAACTTAGCTTCTTAAGAATTATTCCTTCGGGCTGTTTTTTATATAAATCTACCCAACCTGACAAAAAAGATTGAACTTTCCTGAAAAAACTATTACAAAAAGAAAGTTCTGAAGTAAATATATCTGTAAGAACAGCCGTCCTGATAACATAAGGATAATCAAAAAAAGATGCGCCATCCCACATCAGCACATCAAAAATATTTACCAAAGTATACCCCCCCTTACAGAGCTCGCCTATAAGAATAGATTGAGGCGCCAAATATTCAGAGGGAAGTTTTACATGTTCAACTTTGCCATTTCTAGAAAAAACAAAAAGGCTTTTGCCGTCATAAAAGATTGCTACCCAAACACCATCAAACTTAGGTTCAGCCGCATACTTGCCTGAATTTTCTAATTCAAGCAATTGCTCAAAATCAGGTTCCGATGTTTTACCTTTATTTCTCAAAACAATTTGTTCTCCACAACCTTGATACAAATCACAAGGACTTTGAAAAAGCTCTTGAAAAGATTTTTGGCTAAGTTTTTTCATATCCTCCTCCTACTCCTTTATAACCAGGCAACTTAAGGCTTTTTTTAAACTTGAAAACCAATCTTTTATAGATTTATAACATCCAAAACTATACAAAATTTCCGTACCTGTAATACCTGTATGAGGCTTAATTGTAGATAAATCCAGCAAACAACTTCTGCGAGGACGTAAATCCCTTTCCTTAAGAAATTCAATAAGAGCTACACAAGGTAAGGAAATAATTACATCCTTAAATTCTACAAGCACAAATGCAAAAATTTTTTTGTCCGCACATAACTCAAGAAACTGAAGTTGCTTCCTGCGAATCCTGGACAAAACAGAAAATTTTTTACTAGAACATTTTTTCAATTCTACAGGTATCACAATTGAATCTTCTAACAAAAGTAAAATATCACATCCTTGAGGCGGAACAATTTTACCTCTAGCGGTAAAACTATCATAAAGCCTGATAACCATGCAACAAGAACGAAAAGACTTTATAATCCTCGCTTCGTAGTCTTTCATTACGATCCAAACGAATTCTTTTCCCTGCACACTTCAGAAATAATATTGAGTTGTGCAATAAATTGAGCCAAAACCGCCTTATTTGGTATAATTGACAAAGAATCTGATATGTTCAAAACAGGAATAAAAATTTCCCCTTTAAAATTGCAATCAAAAACTTTAGGAGAATTTGGTATAATTAAACCATAACGAGAATATAAAAAATCTACAGGACATAATAACCCTACACACTCTGAATCTGTTTCCAGAAAAATTCCTGTAAGAATTTCTGCATAACCCGAAGGTTTTATAAACATCTTCTCACCTGATATTTCAAAATCACTGGAATTCTTTTTTAAATTTTTTGCTGTCCTCTTTAAATTGACACAAATATTAAAAATAGCTGAAGTTAATGTTTGCCTAACAGGCGCTACTGAACCTTTTACTGTTTTAAACTTAAACATTTTACATTCCTCCTTTAGCTATTGTAGTTTGACCATTCTGTTTAACTACAGTTATTACAGAATCGAGTAGACCTTTCACATCTGGAGAATGAGAAATGACAAATACATTATCTGCAACACTTTTCAAACAAGTAAGAACAAAAGAACTTGAACGCTTATCTAACGAATCTATTATTTCATCAGCAATTAAAATATTACAGTTAGAATTTGTATAAGATTGCACAAAATCACGAATAGCTAATGCAATAGAAATATCTGCTCTACGTTTCTCTCCTCCAGAACAATTAGAATACACACGATTCTTGAAATTAGCAGAACTTAAAAAGATTTCTATAGAAGTTTTATTACCAATAATAGAAGGTACAAACTTAACCAGTACATTATCCTCAAAAATCTGAGAAGAATAAAAACTAAGACGTTCGTTAATAAAATTCAATACACTGTCAAGAATGTAAGAACGAACACCAGAAGGTGAAAATCCTTGTACCCATAACGAAACCTTTTCCTTCCTTGTCAGACAATCTTGAAGCTTCTTCTGCAATTCTTGAAAATCTTTCTCAGCCTTTAAGAGTTCAGTCTTCTCTTTCTCAATCAAAGAGAGATAACGGTTCTCACTTTGCTCTACTTCAATTTTAGAACTCTGTAGAATTTCTAATTCTCTCTTCAGAAGTTTTTCATCTGTATCTAAAGAAGAAATTTTATGTTGTAATTCATTAAGAAGCGACTGACATTGCCTATACCTTGTTTCTTCCTCAGACTTCTTCTTAAGAATTTCTTCAAGAGACTTTTTAGCAATAAGTATACTATTATCGAGTTCTAAAATCTTTAACTTGCTTTCTTCAACCACTTTATTTCTATAATCATCTGAAATAGGTTGCCCACACTTATCACAAACAACGTTAGCTACATTAGAAATCATTTTCTTCAGTTTAGACTTTTCTATTTCATTGATATTGATAATTGAATTAAGTTCCGAAATTTCAGCAGACTTATCTGTAGGTTCTTCCACCTTAGATTCTACAATAGAAAGCTTCTCTCTATTCTCCTTCAAAGCAAGGACAACCGTTTCTAACTTAGATTTTAAAGCTGTAATCTTCTGGTCTATTTCAGATAGCTTAGAAGCTCTTGAAAGTTCAAATGTTTTCGATTCTTGCTCAAAAGAAGAAATTTTACTCTGTTTCTCTTTAATTCTCTCATCTAAAACAGCAAGACTGCTATTTAAAGAATTTTCTTCACTCGATAAATCGTTAGACAAATCCAAGGCTTTTTGATAAGCTTTAGCATAAATCTCAAGCCAAGGCAAAAAACTCTCAAGAAAGAGGATTCTATCAAACGGTCCTAAACTGGAAAACGTTACAAAATTTCCCTGCGACGCACTTCCTATAAGAATAAGAGAAACAAAAGCTTCCCAGGATAAACCTATTATAGAACTAATTAAAGCATCCGTATCTAATGCTTTTTTCTTAGAAATATCTACACCATTCTCAAAAATATTTATACCTGTATCTGTTAAAAGCCTGTCATAGACTTTATAACCATCCAGCTTCCTATACCTTACCACATCATAAATTTTATTCCCCGAAGTAAATTGCAGATGCACAATACAATCCTTACCAGCTTTTTCATTAATTACAGCATCTTTTTTAACACCTCTTACAGTCCTGTCAAAAAGACACCATAAAATAGGTTCAACAAAAGAAGCTGATTTGCCTGCACCTGAGGAAATAGAACAGGTCTCATCTTTGTTAATACCTTCTACCAAAACAGAACCTAAATTACTCAAATCAAGAGTTATCTCAGAAACACACAAAAAATTACGGACATATAATTTATTAAAACGATGAAAAACAGGAACAGTCTTTACTTTAAAATCTTCTTTTACAGAATCTAATATTTGAATTCCTGATTCTATAACATCATCTGAAAAATTCTTAAACTTACCATACTCTTTTACAGCAACAGCAGGGTCAGTATTTACAGATAAATTAGTACGTGCCACATTTTCTACCTTCCCTGCCTTAATAGTATAAACCCTAAGAAACTCGGATAAATCTAAGCCATCAGGCTCAAAACTTATCCTGAGAAATGTTCTCTTCTTATCTCTTTTATAAGAAAGAAGTTCCTCTTTATTTCTAACTGTAGTATAAAACGGCGTAAAAGGATTAGGCAATCTTATAACAGAATCATTATCACAAATAATTACTCCTCTATCAAAAGCCGTTAAACAATTCTCAGTAAAGTTACTGAACAAAACGGACCCTACAAAGTACAAATTACTATAACCTAAAGCGTTATCTTGAGGAGTATGATAATGTCCAGCAAAGACTCTATTCCAGAGTAGAAATTTTTTAGGATCTATTCCTTCATCCAAAATACCAGGAGCGAGAGTAACACCTTGTATAGGAAGATGTATAAAAGCATAATCAAAAGCAGTCTTAAACAAATCTTCAGGAATAATAGAAAAATCGTCTGTATAAGGAACAAATATTAAATTTTTATTGTTAATACTAACCCTTTTTACTCCTGTATAAACAGTAACGTTATTTATCTCTTTCAAAGCTTCTATATAAGAAGAAGCATTAGTACGAGTATCTAAATCGTGATTACCCATCACAACATGAACAGGTACTTCTTTAGCAATTTGAGAAAATCCTTCAAAAATAGCATTATTTACAGGTATTTCCACATAAGAATTCGAACTAACAATATCGCCACAACAAACTACAAAATCTGGTTTATTCTTTTTACACAATTCAGCTATCCAAATAAGAGTATGATACACACAAGACAACTGATGCGAATAGTTTAAAGCCTTGTAGTAGTTAAAACCCGAAGCATGTAAATCACTGAAAACTATAAATTTCATAATTAAAACTCCTGAAGGAAAGTTGGTTATGTCAGCCGTTCAACATAAAACACGAGGAGGTCAGTTTATTTGTTACTACGACTAACATAACCAACCTACATCTCCTTCCCAAATCTTAAAGAGGTTTTTAAAAACGAAACAGTCAGTTAAAATTGTTTTTATTCTTCATTCTGCTTAAGCAAAATGCCTCTACCAAGACTTGTAAATTTACCAGACCAATACCTATAAGTTTCCTCCAAAGCCTTAAACTCCATAGCAGAAAGAATCTTAATTACTTCTATCTCATTAAAACAAACAGGCTTAGTTAAAGCCTCAAGAACATACTTAACTTCCTCTAAAGTAAACTGCTCTTTAGACATGTCTACAAGTTCTATATTGAGTAAAATCTGCTCTCTTGCATTTGCAATGTCTACAAAACGTTTTCTTTTACTAAGAAGACAATACTTAAACAAATCTTCAAGTGTCTCAGGCACTATCTTTGATTTAGTACGAAACTTAAACTCCTTAAATAGTTTCTTTACAGTGCCTTCTCCAATACCAGGAATGGTTTTCAAATTGTCATGACCACCTACTATAGATGCACAAAGAAGAAACTCATAAGGAGTTTCAAAACCAGTCTCAGAAGAAAAATTCTCATTCGTAATAAGTTTTCCTGACATAACACGATAAACAGAACACCTATCTGATACAAGCGTTGCAAAATCCCAGTCATCTGAAACAATTACAATGCTAGCTCCTTCTTTTTCAAAAAGAGATTTTATAAAAGCACAAAGGTCATCGCCTTCTTTACCTTTAATAGCAAGGCTTCTAACTCCAAAATTAGGGAGTAGCTTAATCAAAAGTCCTTTAGAAAAAAGAAATTTCTCTGCCCTAATAAAATCTTCTTCTGTTCTTTCTTTTTCTAAGCGGTCCCGCTTATAATCAGGATATAATAAAAGTCTTCTCTTACTCCAACCTCCATCCCAACAAAAAATAACTTCTTCCGCTGGAATATCTTCAAGAACCTTAACAAGACTTTTTAAAGTCCCCAATACACCTCCAGTAAAAACAGAAGTAGAAGTAGTCAAATTAAAAAAACCTTCGAGATGAAGAACTCTATTGAGAAGATAATTAGCATCAAAAATAACCTTGTTCATAGAAGTCTTTGAAGCAACAAAGGAGTTTTAGTGTTTACGACTTCTACTCTCTAAGACTCCGCGCCCAGAATTCTTTATTGTAGTACTTACCAATCAAAGCACGGTCTTCTTCATATTTACAATGCTCTTCCAAACATGGATACATTATACCCAAAAACTTATCTTGATAGCGGTCAAGTACAAGAGAACCACATTTCAAACAATACTTACGTATTTGCTTTTTCTGAACAGGATGTACTCCAAAAATCTTTTTCTTAGTCTTACTCATTTGTAAAGCTCACTAACTTTCTCAAGCAAATAATCCCTGATAGTTTTGTTTTCACCAATTGAAGTATCCAAAATCTTGTAGTAATCAGCCCATCTAAAATTTTTAGTGGTCCCATCAGGCAACGTCACATAATTCCAACCACCAGAAGATTTAAAAATCCCTGTATCCTTAAGAGCATACCATAGTGATAAATCATTATCTATACCTGTTTCAAATCTTATAGGAACAATAACTTTCCTGAAAGGAACTGATACTTTAGACTTAACTATATTTACTTCTGAAATTATTCCTTCCCTGCCCGATTTACCATCAATCCAGTCAGTTCTTGAAATCTCCATACGAATAGAAGATGCAAATTTTATCCCGCTTCCACCTGGAGTAGTAGAACCACCCCACATACCTAACTGCTTAATTGTTTGGCTAACAAAAATAAAACAAACACGTCCTCGAGAGAAAGTTGAACTGTGAACCCTAAGCTTTTCTCTTATAGCTCTTGCTACATCTGCCATCCCCCCTGACCATCTTGATGGATCATCAGACTTAAAACTTGCTCTTGTAGTACACTGGCTTATAGAATCCCAAACAATTACTATAGGTAAGTCTTTGAGTTTCTCTAAAGCTGAATCTCTATTTTTCTCTTCTAACGTAAAACCTTTAATCTGCTTAACTAATAAAGCGGCACTGTCAAAACCATCTTCTATCGTAGATACTTCAAGTGTTACAAGACTGGAAAGGTCCACACCTAATTTCTCTAATCTCTTCTTATCTATACAACCTTCAGTAAGTAAAAGTATTCCTATACCACCTTTCTTAGAATTCTGTGCAAGAACAGATTCTGCAAGTGTAGATTTCCCTTCAGAAGAATCACCAAATATTTCTATCATGCGTCCATAAGGTAACCCTCCTTTAGGATTTGCAGAACCTATTAAAGCACAATCCAATGGAGTACAACCAGTAGAAACAGAATCTATTATATCAGCATAAATAACATCTGTTCCTAAACTGGCAACACCTGGAAAGTTCTTATTAACAGACTGCACAAGTTTTTCTAATAACTTCTTCATAAAACTTATTTACCTGTTGTATTTGTTGCAGCTATACAAGTAGATTCATGCACACAAAGTACACATTCAGTAAAAACATTTTTATATCTACCCCAACAATCTGGTGCATCTTTCGGCTTAACTAAAACTTGTTTCTGATTTTGCTCCACTTGTGTTTGAGTATTACTTTGTGAAGCAACTTCAGAGTGTAACTGATTAACAGTAGCTTGAGCAGAAATTGAAGATTGCACCACAGAAGGCAAATGAGGAGATACAGGTGCAGGAGCAGGAGGTACGCTTGCCTGTGACTGTGGTGCAACGTTATTTAATACCTGACTGCTTTTAGATTCGCTTGTTTGAACTTTGTTATCTACAGTAGCTTCCTCTGGAAGTTTTGTTTTTTGTTTCTGTAAAAGAACTTCAAAAGCTTTTACTAATTCTTCCGAAGCTTTAAAAAGAAGTTTAATTGTATCAGGGTTTTCTTTAAAGATTTCGTCGAGATTGTGCAACTTAGATAAAATAAAAACAATCTCTTCATTTGACGAAGCTAATGGCGAATCTTTCAGCCTGACACATTCATATCTAGTTCCAAAACCTTTCCCTGTCTTTTGAATTAAAATATTAGCTCCTGTTAAAGGATTAGTTATATCTCCTACTTTCACAATTTCATTTCTAATCCATGTATAAACGCTCCACGGTAAACCTACAATTTTCGGCTCTATCCCTAATGCAGGTATAAGAGCATTCACATAAACACGCACCCTGGAACTATACGTCCTGGCTTCTTCCAGCAAAGGACGGTATTTCTTCAAAACTTCACAAACAGGACAAAGTTTATTCCATGTTTCCATGCAATATAAATTTTTTCCTTCAGGCGGAAGCGAAAAATGCCGAAAAACAGAAAATGAAAACCGCCCATGAGGAGCCCAAGGGGGTAGAATTCTTATCACATTATCGCCAGGCACTAACGCATAAAATAAAGAAGGTCGCCCCTCTTCATCTACTTCCATATCTTTCCTGTAGAAGTCTATGTCTATAGGATTAATTTTCATTCTAATACCTCCTTTCTTTGATTTATACTGTATTGTACTAATATTTGTTCACTTATAGAATTAAAAACATCTAACAAAAAAGATTTCAAAGAAACAAGCTCCGCTTTCTGAAACAATAATTTAAGTATTTCAGGATCACTCTCTATTTCATTATACAAAAAACCTTTATCAAAAGACTTAAAAGGTTGAACAGAGCTGTTTCTTGCTATCTGTGCTTTAGTTGTCAAAATTTCGTTCTCTTTTTCAGAAATAGCAAGATTCAAAGAACATATTCCTTGTGCAAGTGCAGTCCTTATCTTAGTAAAATTACTTATCCAGCTTAAATGGTCCGAATCTTCAGATATAAAATCTAAAGCGTTTGCAATATTCCCAAAAACATCTCTTTCTAAAAAACCTTTCTCAACAAGTGACTGAAAACGTTTTTTTGTAGAATCTAAACAAATTTGCATAGCAACCTCCATTATCTAAAAAGGAAAACAAAAACAAAAAAGTCATAAAAATCATAAAATTCAAGGTATCAAAATGTTAACACAAGCTTTTATTTCATTATCTTCTTTAATTTCTTTATCAAAAACTTCAAAATCTATTAAACCTCTCTCTTTAGCCAGCATAAGTTGTTTAATAAACAAGACATATCTATCCTGTTTCCCTGAAACTTCATAAAAACCTTCACAAATCTTAAGTGAAAGAACATCACCCTCGGAAGCGCCTATTTTCATCTTACAGGTTATAGGAACTTTTACCCAAGTATAAGGCCACTTCTCAAAATATTTTTTAATATAAGGTGTTATACTTTTATCCGGTATCTTACAATTAGCAAAATTCTTGCTCCCTTTAACAGTTCCATAAGCAATATTAATTGCTAAATTAATTTCAGAAGGATAAAGGTCAATACAAACAGAATCGTGCCTCGTCAAATACACAAAAGACTTCAAACCTAACTCTTCAAAAGTCAATTGAGTATCTACAGCAAAGCAAGAATTTACCAAATCACTTGCAGCAGTTTGAACCCTACTGTTTATAGCTCTTGTCCTAATCTCATGGTCATTAAAGAATATCGGAAGCAACCATCTTCTCCTACCAGTCGGTGAAACTACGTAAGAATGTGATATTGCATACTTGTAAATGTTTTCATGATAAGCAGATATTCCCGGAAAGTTCTTGAAAAATTCTTCTTTAATAAAAGAAGCTGCAACACTTATATCTGAACGAACAGTCTCAAGACGACGTAAGAAAGATTGTACAGATGGATCTTGAATCTGACTCGCTGCTGCTAAAAGCGATTGCAAGGTCTCTTTCAAAGTCTCGTCTCCACCACCAAAGCAAACACAAAAAGAAGCTCGTTTCATTAGTCTTCTTATCGCAGGATGAATTTCACTCTCAGGTAAATTGCAAAATTTAGCTGAAATAAATAAATGTAAATCACCGCTTCCCGAACGATAAATCTCAAGCATACGCTGATCTTCAGCGAGACAAGCAATAACCCTATATTCTGTTTGGTCAATATCGTAATTGAAAACTAATCCACCTACATCCCGATATCTCGAAACTACTAACCGTTTTATAGGTAAATTCTCTTCATCTGCAAAACCATGCAAAGGAGGATTAGAAACAGAATACCGTCCTGTTGCAGTACCACTAATATTTACATCTGGATAAACAAAAGTAGGACCTTCCGGCTTAGGTAATAAGCTTTGCCAAATTTTCTCTTTACTAACATCAAGTACTGGATAATGCTCAGGTAAATTATCGAGAAAACCAGATTTAAGATAACTAAGATGACGAGCATCTCTAAGAGAAATAAGAATTTGATAAATTACAGGATCTTCAACAAGTTTACCATCATTATCGTAAAGCTTCTTGTCCTGGAAAAGATTAATATATGTTTCCCAAGAATTCTTACCAAAAGAAGGATATTTTTTACCTTTTTCGACAACAGGCAACTTAAGAACATTAACAACAAAATCTACCATATCGTTGACAGAACGAACGTTTAGTTCCTCCGGAACCTTTGCTGTAGTTTCTGCATACTTCCTCCTAACGAGTGAATAATCATCGTTTGTAACAGTAATCCCTAAAGAATTAACAACCTTGTCCTTCCAGGAAGACTTTCTACTATCAAAAATCTCTTCCAGGACCTTTACTTGTTTCTGGTAGCAATATTCCTGATACTTCTTAAAGTAAACTGACTCGTAAACAGGCTTCATTAGCTCATTATAGTAATGAGAAAAATCTTTTGCTAAGTTCTGCCGGAGTTGTTCATCTATACAAACTCCTCTAATCTTCCACCCAATTATAACTGGAAGTACTCTAATGAAATGATAATAATAAGATTCAAGAAAACCTGTCCGTTCTAAAATCTCTTTCTGCTTAAGATAAATTTCATAAGTGTATGTTACATCGCAAGAACAATACTGAGCTATTGTGGTTAAATCCTCTTCGTCAAGGTCATCCTTCGTTAACATACTCTTCCAAACAGGAACTTTCAAATATCTTGCAGCAACATATTCAAGAGTGGAAGGACAATCCCCATAGTAAATATGATGGTTAGCACACATTGTATCCCATGCAACATTAACCGTAGCACCTATCTTAGAATAAATCCAGGCACTGTCAAAAACAGCATTATGAGCAATTATTCTTATCTTCGAAAAGACTTCTCTATAAAGTTTAATAAGTTCAATAATTACAAAGTTATCATCATAAAAAGGTGACTGCTTGTGCAACCAGGGAAGAAAAACAGTCTTATTATTGAAATGAAAACCTATTCCAATAATTTTAGAATCAGTATCGTAAAAAGCACTTTCATTTCTTCCCTTTGTCTCTAAATCACAAGCTACAAGTCCCTCATAATTGAGCAACTCATTCGCCAATTCTTGAGCTTCTTTTAAATTCTTAACAATCGTAAAACCAGGCTTCTCCCAGCGATAAGGTAAATCCGCAATTATTCTTGCTTGAACTAAATCAAGCATGAAACTCGCTACAATCTCTTCTGTCTTATTCCGTAAAATAAAATCAGGATGATAGGTCGGAAGTACCGGATAATGTCTACCGTTCCATTCAAAATCAAATAAATAACCTCTAATATTAGTAACGTTGTCGTCACTAAGAAAAGCTCCTGTAGCAACACTACCAAGAGTAACAATCAACTTAGGATTTAGCTCTTCTAATGAACTAAATAAATGATATTTGCAAAGTCTAACACATTCCGCCGGAGGAGTCCCTATAGTACCATCAGAATTAAAAGGAGGACATTTAACAATATTCTCAAACCTAACAGATTTACGCCTTATATCCGCTCCTGGTACAGGCAGTGAAACAGAAGAAACTTTTGCAAGACATTCATCCAAAAACTGCCCTGCCGGTCCTACAAAAGGCTTTTTTTGATTTACTTCTACTATCCCCGGTGCTTCACCTACGAATACAACAAAATCGCCAGGACCACTTCCCAAAACAGGTGTAGATCTAATTGAACACTTTTTACAAACTACTTCATTCATACCAAAATTAAAAGAGGATTCTGAACACGAAAAAGTCAGATTTCTATTAAAATATATCACATTCACTTAAAAAAGCCTGGCTATAGAACTATCAGGTAGGTATCTCTTATTTTTTAAATCCTTTATACTATTTTCAAATTTTTTAAAATTCTTTTGTTTTCAAAACGCCAAACTTGTCGCTTCTTTGCAACTTTTAAAACACCAAAACCATGCTGCCATTTGTTTAGCGGTTTATAAGCAGGATGTAAATTACATAAACATCCCAAACTCCAGGCTGTCAAATCTACTCCTCCTGCTGTCGTCTCTGTATGCTCCGAAGGCTGATGGAAATGAGCGAACAAAACACAAGACTTCGCTTTCTGTATCATCCAGCGAGCAGGACTCGCAAGAGCTGTATTCAAACCTGAAGCATATTCATCACCGTGTAAAATTAAAAGTTCTTCATGACGTAATATCTGAGCTGGATAAACAATCTCAACATTCCATCGCCAGGTTTCAAATAAAGTATCAAATGGGATAAACTGCATTGCAAGTTCAGCAATCTCAGGAGAAGAACGACATAGATATGAGTGCAACCGCTTTTCATGATTTGACAACTTCCACACAATTCTCACAGGATTAAGACGTTCTGTTAACCAATCTAACATTTGCTTTGCTGCATTAACTTCTTCAATTACACCTGGAAATCTTGGATCATGTAAGAAAGAAGAAAGTAAATAAAAATCTACAAAATCACCCAAAATTAAAATACCATCACACTTCTCACTCTGTGCATATTCTACAGTTGCTTCAATCGCTTTGCGATGATGAAATTTTATATGCATATCCGCAATAACTAAAAACTGATTAACCCCTTTTGTATTCAGTTCCACTATCCTAAAACCCTCCGGCTCTTCAAATTCATCAGGACAATATGAATAAGCTTTATGACGCTCCGACTTGCTCCGTCGTAAATCTTCTCGTATATACTTTTTTTCCTCTTCAGCCTTTCCTGCTTCGCCACGCAAACGGCGAACCGCCATCCTGGCTGAATTTAAACTTTTAAACACACCTGGATAGTCAACAAGAAACTTTTTTGCTATTGTTTGCGTAGGTAAATCTTTATAACGCCGTACATAATCTTCAATTATTTTCATTCCTAATCCTTTCATAAATAGACTCCTTATTAATCAAAAATAACTTTAGTGCAATCTCTTGTATACGCTCAAAAGCTTTCTCAAACTTACGTTTAAACACATTCAAATATTCTCACATAAGTTTCTAAAGTATCCTATTTAAAACCTGAATAATATCTCATAACACACCTCCTTCACTAAATAAAACACTTTGTCTTTTGAATAAACTTTCAGATATCGCAGAAAGTCGTTTTTTAGCCATTTCTACATACTCAAAGTTCTTTTCAATTCCTATAAAGTTCCGTCCCAACTCTTTACACACTACCGCCGTAGTTTCACTACCCATAAATGGATCTAATACTATATCCCCGGAATTTGACAAATGCTCAATCCACTCCTTCACTAAATCCTCAGGCAAGGCTTCCGGATGAAAATGCTTACCCAGTTTGTATCCGTTTTTATACTCCCTAACATCCGTTTGAAAACTATGATCATGATTTGTTTTAGTGCCGTTCCATTTCAACTTCATGTTGTTAATTTTTGATAATATCAAACAATAATTATGCTTAAATCCATAATGCCACGCATAATAAAAAGAACGAAGTCTAATTAAAGCAATAGAATTTCGCAAATAAAATTTTTGAAAATAGGGAATTAACACAAACATATTGTGCGGATTATTAACAACTACCAAATTGCCAACGGGCTTTAAAAGCCTATAATACTCCTCCGCAGTCTCCTTGAAATACTTAAACTTAAAGGGATAATCAGATATTATCAAATCTACCGAACTATCCGGCAATGCCTTCATTACCTCCAAGCAATCACCACAAACTATTGTGTTTATAAAATCTTTCAAATTACTATTCATATTATCATACTTAATCTTATCATACTTGTTAATCAAAAATAACTTTAGTACAAACTTCTTGTATATGTTCAAAAGCTCTCTCAAACTCACGCCGGGACATATTCAAATATTCTCGCACAAGTTTCTGAGGTATCTTATTTAAAACATCTATATTTCGTCTTTTTTTGTATTCCTCTACTACAGAATAAAAATCTTCGTCTTCTCCTACAAATACGTCCAAAATTCGTTTTTCTGTATCAGATAATTTATTACGAACTTCATAAGTAAGTTCCGCAAAATCACGCTCCTTTCTAAAGTAATCTTCGCAAGGAATGGTATCCCAGAAGGTTAAAATATCCCCATCTTCGCTCTCAGAAATAATAGAATCCCCCGAAAAAGTCTTTGCAAAACCTCGCTTCTCTGCATAAAAATGATCTAAAATATCTGTAAAACGCCATCGCAAACACGCAATAAGCTTATAACAAAAATCTTCAGAATCCCCAGCTTCAAGTAGAAGTTTGTACAAAACCAAACAACCTTCCTGGTAAAGATCTTCCTCCTCAAGAGGATTGGCATACTTCCTGGCAATATTTCTAACCGTAGGAAGATATTTTTTAAAAACTTCTTCTGAAACACGTTGTTGATTGTTATTTAGTTGATTGTTATTTATTTGTGAATTTCTTTTCATACCTGTATCTCCTCCTTTTTAGTTTTAGTCAGTTAATAGTTTTGTCTAATATTTCTTTTGTTTTTATTAAATTTTTAATTTTTCTATGTCTTTTACTCCTCTTAATTACAAGTTTTTCAGTAAAATTGCAATAAAAATCTTCAACTAAAGCTTGATATTTCGTAGAGAAAATTAAACAGTTCTTTTGAAAAGAATACCCAAAACCAGGCTGATCAACCGCAAAAGCGTTCTCAACTCTAAAAACATGTCGCAAACGTTCTTCAGGCATTCCTTGTGTTTTAAAATCTTCACATAGATAAGACAATATCTGTAAAAAAATTTCTTTCACAAGCGAACCTTCCAAGTAATCTCCTGCCGCCACCTTATTTTTACAAACATTTCCTATCGCAAAATCTCTTGCTTCTAACTCTACAACAAAATAAACAGAGTTCTCTTTAAGTCATTCCAAAATAGCTTTCTTAGCTTTTTTTAAATCTTCAAAAGCATATGAAACCTTTACAACAGCTTTTTCAAAAGCCCGCAAGTTTCTTCTCACAATTGAAATACTTCTATAATACCCATCTATCCATATGTCAAAACCTTCAGGTAAATCTATTTTAATATTATCCTGAATAAAATCAACAGCATATTCAAAACCTCGCTTTTGGTAAATATTTTTAATCTCCTCTGCTACTTTTTGTAGCTCCTGACTTATTTGATTAATAACTGAAGTTTGATCACAAGCTAAATATTCTATTACAACTTTCTCTTTTTTACTCATCTTAAAAATCTTTCACTTATAGTTTTAATTTATCTCTTTAACTTAATTAGATTCTAAAAAAATACTCCCTGTGCCAACCTTCTCTTTGCTATCTCGCAATACTTTTCGGTGATTTCAATACCTACCGCTTTTCTGCCAAGCATTTTAGCCATTATCAAAACATAATCTAAAGAAAGATATAACATCCTACTACGAGAACATTGTAAAATAGATGAAGGTAAATTTATCGCCATTCTTCCTCCATCAATTAAAACACGATAACATTCAAATAAAACTTTTTTAATAAATTTCAAATACTCTTGATAATTTTTTCTGTCATTAGTTCCGTATGGCATTCCCACATTGTAAGGCAGACTCGTTATAATTAAATCAAAACTCTTATCCTCAAATTCCGGCAAAATCTCCAAACAATCCCCTAAATATATCGTCTGTTTGCCGTCTGTATAGTAAGGTTCTCTCATAGTTTTAATCAAATTCTCTTTATTATGTTTTGCTATCTCTTCGTTATAAAATTGCGTATCTTACGTTCATTCATAAAACGTTCCGCCGAAAGTAGCCACCAAACACTTTGCTATTCAGCAAGACCCTGCGACACATCCAAACGGATATATGCTTTTATTGTGCACCTCCTTTTCTATTCGTTACGTACAGCTTGTAATTTCTTTCTTATATTACTGATAATCGTTTTCGCTGATCTACCAAGCTGTTTGCTTTCGTAGTCAGACATATCTATATATCGCTCAAGATCATCGTAGAAATCTTCCCATTGCATTTCTTCATTTTCTGCATAGCCCGGATTGTCCTCCAAAAAGTCTTCAGCACCCAAAAGACTATCGAGATGCCCAAGCGACCATTCTACTACCTCCCATTCTTTGGGAGTCCATTTGATTTTACTAAGAGTTTTCCAGATCTTCAGGTTCTCATATGCGTTAACC
>Ga0078972_1000956_pt3 | contig 97249 bp, 74 predicted proteins | sample YelNatPaOPGAMG01_FD_67568 | JGI IMG/M metagenome (GOLD analysis project Ga0078972, IMG submission 67568) | Hot spring thermophilic microbial communities from Obsidian Pool, Yellowstone National Park, USA - OP-RAMG-01 (SPADES assembly) (version 2) | ecosystem: Environmental > Aquatic > Thermal... | reverse complement strand
GCCGCACTCGAGCACGTCGATAGAAGCTTTTTTGAAGCACGGGCGTTTCTGAGCCGGAGCTCTTTGAGACCCACGATGGCGAGGAGCTGGAAGAAAGGCTGGCGGACACCGGGGAAAGAGAAGGCTGAGTATCTTCCGAAGCTGGCGCTTGCCTGAACAGCGTATGGCGGATAGCTGCGGTGTATGCTGCTTAGGTGTCTTCCTTACACAAGGTTGAGAGCACTAATCATGGCCACCGAATATCTTCGCCATCGTTCCCTTGTTCTTCACCATCTTTTTCATCATCGACCTACTCTTCTCGAATTTCTTTAAAAGCCGATTCACTTCCGCCACTGATGTCCCACTGCCTTTTGCGATGCGACTGCGGCGTGAAGGCCCGATAATGAGGTAGTTTTGGCGCTCTTTCTTTGTCATAGAAAGAAGGATTGCTTCTTCCCACTTCATTTCCTGCAGATCGATGCGGTCTTCATCGATTTGGCCGGCAAGGCCGGGAATCATCTCGAGCATGGATTTCACTGAACCCATTTTCTTCATCTTATGAATCTGGTCGAGGTAGTCTTCCAGCGTGAATGTTTCCTGGCTTATTTTACGCTCGAGATCGAGCGCTTCTTTCTGGTCGTAGACTTCCTGCGCTTTTTCGACGAGCGAAACAATGTCTCCCATTCCGAGAATACGGTTAGCAATTCTATCGGGATAGAAAGGCTCAAGTCCCTCGATGCGCTCACTGACACCAATGAATTTTATGGCCTTCCCAGTAATAGATTTGAGGGAGAGTGCTGCTCCGCCGCGCGTATCCGAATCGAATTTGGTGAGGATAACGCCAGTCACCCCGATTTTTTCGTCGAAAGCTTTCGCGATATCGACCGCAGCTTGACCGGTCATTGCATCGGCGACAAGCAGGCTTTCTACAGGTGACATTGCGTCTCTTATCCGGACCAGTTCTTGCATGAGTGGTTCGTCGATCTGCAATCGGCCTGCAGTATCAACGATAATCACATCATGGCCCTCCCGGCGGGCCCGCGCAAGCGCATTACGCGCGACCTGTACCGCATCGTTCGAATTTTCGCGGTGAATGTCCACACCGACCTGGCTGGCCAGCACCGCAAGCTGTTCCACTGCTGCAGGCCGCACAAGGTCACATGCAGCAAGCAGTACTTTTCGCCCTTTATTCTTGAGCATATTAGCGAGTTTTGCAGCAGTGGTAGTCTTGCCCGATCCTTGGAGGCCCAAAAGCAGAATCACGCTCTGAGTATCGGTTCCCTTGAGCGCAAGATCCTGCCGCTCATCGCCAAGCAGTGCAACCATTCGATCGAAGACAATTTTGATGAACTGTTGTCCTGGCGTTACCGAACGCAGAACCTTCTCGCCTTTGGCTTCTTCGAGCGCGCCATTAATGAAGCGCCGGACGACTCTGACATTGACATCGGCTTCTAGAAGCGCGATTTTTATGCGTTCGAGCGCATCTTCTACGTTTTTTTCAGAAATCGAAGACTTGCCGCTTATCGTGCGAAACACATCAGAAAAGGTTTCGGATATTTTTTCAAGCATACTGCATTCCCATCTTGAGTCTCAAAGGTTCCCCTTGAGCCCGATATCCGCGGCAACACTTCGCAAAGCGACAATTGTCTCGCCAATCAGCTCTTCAAGCGGCATATCGAGCATCTGGGCACCCTGCTCGATCACATTCCTCCGCACGCCCGCAGCAAAGGCCGCCGAACCCCATTTCTTCTTTACCGATTTGACTTCCATATCGAGTACGCTTCTGGAGGGCCGCACATATGCGCACGCAGCAATAAAGCCAGTCAGCTCGTCGGTCGCGAATAGCACTTTTTCCATGACATGGGCTGGCTCCACATCGCTGCAGATACCCCAGCCATGGCTTTCCACCGCATGAATGAAGGCCTCATCGAAACCTGCAGGCGCAAGAATTTCCCGCGCGTGGCGCAGATGCTCATCTGGGTATTTTTGATAGTCGATATCATGGAGGAGCCCTACCAGCCCCCAATAGTCTTCATTTTCATTATATCGATGCGCAAAATGCCGCATGACTGCCTCGACGGACAATGCATGGCGCCACAACGATTCATCATTATTCCACTGTCTCCACAATGCCACTGCCTGATCTCTGGTCATTCGATTTACCTCTATAGGAAATTTCTGGAACGCTATTGTAGCCCAAGCACTATTCTTGCGCCAGTCTCTATTGCAGTTCCCGGCGGCGGATCCTGCGAAACAACATATCCATCTCCATTGATAATTACGGTGATATCGCTGCGCAAAAGCAAAGGCAAAAGCTGGCGTTTCGAAAAACCGGTAAGATCCGGCATTCTGGCGCCTATGACCGCCGGAGCCGGCTCCTGGATAGTAACAAGCCCGTCGTGCATGGCATTCTGGCTCTTGCCCCTCGGAAGGCCAAGAATGCTGATCGCCGACTCTGCCGCTTCCCGCAGAACAGGTGCTGCAATCTGACCTCCGAGGTAAGATTCTCCTTTCGGTTTCACGATGGCGACATAGATCGCGACTTTCGGATTATCGGCAGGCAGAATGCCCAGGGTACTCGCAATGAAATCTGTCTCCGAATAGGCACGGGTTTTCGGGTCGATCATTTGGGCTGTGCCTGTTTTTACTGCCATGCGGACATCGGGAACCTTCGCTCGCCACCCCGTGCCCTCAAGGCTTGCTGCGGATTCCATTGCAGTAATGATTGCTCTCGATGTTTCGGCAGCAATAGATTTTCGGAGCGCAACCGGCGTATGACTGTAGAGTATCTTGCCATCTGCACGCTCGATGCGCTGTACTGTCTCTGGCTTGAGCAGAACGCCACCATTTGCGACTGCTGATGCCGCGGTGATCATCTGGAGCGCAGTCACGCGGATTTCCTGGCCGATTGCCACCGTTGGTTTCGTACGGGCAGACCACTTTGCTGGCTCTCTCAGACTGCCTGAATTCTCTCCCGGAGATCCGATACCTGTTTTTTGCGTAAATCCAAAATTCATGAGACGAGCATAGAATTCAGCTTCCGACATCCGGTCGGAGGCATAGCCGGCGCCAGCATTGCTGCTTTTTGCCAGTATTCCCGCTAAATCCAGCATGCCATACGAATGCAGATCTTTGATGATGATTTGCTCGCCCGAAGGAAGGGTCTTGCGATATGCTCCGTCACAATTGAATTGCGTTTTTGGTGTTATTAGGCCCGCATCAAGCACCGAAGCCATCGAAAATATTTTGAACACGCTCCCAGGCTCGTAGGAAAATACGGACATCCGGTCTTCGCGCTCTGCTTCATTGAAGGCGCTGAAATTATTCGGATCGAAATCGGGCATTTGGACATATGCAAGCACTTCGCCAGTATTGACATCCATTGCTATCAGGAACAGCGATTCTGCATGATTCTCGACAAAAGCCTTTCGCGCAGTCTGTTCAAGCGCATATTGAAGATGCGCATCGATAGTGAGGTAGATATCGCTGCCCCGAGCATTCTCACTGCCTGACCCTGACAATTCTGCATCATACTTGTATTCTATGCCTTCGAGACCATGATTCCCTTCACCGGTAAAGCCAATGAGGTGCGAGGCAAGCCTTCCTTCGGGATAGATGCGGCCGCTGACCTCTTCGATGATGAAACCTGCAAGTTGGCCCTTGTCTGCCAGGCCTAGAAGTGGCTTGACCGTATCGGTATCCAGTCTTTTCGCAAGATACACGAAATTCTGGCTGGAGTTCCTGATCTTCTGCTCGAGTGCATCGGCACTAGTGTTGAGCGCACTCGCCACAATGCGCAAATCCTCTTGTATCCGATATGGATCGATTTCATTCTTGCGGATCGCAATATTGAATTTCGGAATATCGAAGGCAAGGACGTTGCCATTCCTGTCGAGAATTCTGCCCCTCTCGATCACTGCATTTGTCGATATTTCCGTTTTGTCAGGACCCTCGATAGCCAGTACTGCATATCGCACGAGCACTGCTGCTGCAAAAGCGGATAGCGCAAAGATGAGCAGACGCAGTCTTCGATTGAAGCGAGCCTGTGCATGATTCTCCATTCGGTTTACCTCTGGGGAATTACTTTGCCGACAAGGGCATCAAAAGATACCGGCCCGAAATCCCTCGAGTCAATCGATTCGATTCCGTTGTCGCCGATCAAAAAATATATCGGCATTGGTTGCTGTTCGCGGATTTCGCCGATTCGCTTGATTACAATTTCATTCGTCCCAGGGCGCAATGCAGCGACAACCTCGGCGCGTGCAGGCTGTCCCCAGCGGATTAAGTACCTTCCCGAAGGCAGCCGAATTCCATATGCCGCCTTGAATATGAATACTACCTCCCCGTTGCGGTAATGCGGCAGCATCGATTTGCCTTGCACCACTGCTGCATCCACCACGAAAAACCGCAAAAGAATGGCTACAATCACTACCAGCACGATTGTGATCAGTGTGCTGTCGAAAGATTTTGCTGATGCTGGAGATCTTTTCCTCATATATAGAATTCCTTTCCATCTATTTTCATGATACATTTCGACAGCTTAGATTAAATTATCGGCCAAATTATGCCGATACAAGAGAAGCGATGAGTTCACAAATTCAGACTGACGATGCCATACTAGAAGCTGAAGATATTCTCCACAAGCCACTCGTGTCAGTGATGTCAGGAGAAAATTTCGTAGTACATGCTCCTGCAGCACCCCGGAAAAGCTCGAATAAAGAGCGCTCTCATCATATTCCCCAGAATGTCCCTCTGAACAAAACGCCCAAACACCCCGCTAAAAACAGAAAAAATCTCCGAACATTGTTCCAATTGAATGGAAAGAAAGACCACGCACCGAGGTCGGGAAAACCATCGCAAAACGATAATGCTACAGCTATAAGCAGCTTTTCGGTCCAGCCTGCGATATTTCCCCGGCCTGTAGTTGATGTGCCGTCCGAGCCAGACACAGGAGCCTCTAGCGCAAAGAAACATCGGCTGTTCGCATCCGGTTTGGCTAGACGTCGGCTAGTCACGCGCAGCACAATACGCACACTGCTCCAGGTTAACATGCTGCACCCAGGTACCAATATTCGTGCGCGATGGATTATTGCTTCTGTCCTGGTACTCGGTGCCATCGGATCTGGCCTTCTTGCTGCTTCGATGATCATTTCACACTCTCATCCCATCATTTCTCTTCCAAACGAAAATTCCGCCCAAGAGGCCCTTATTGCGATGCTCGAACCAGAACCGCCCGCTGCCCAGAACAATGACACGGCGCTGCCTCCTCTGCCTTCTATTCTGGTCGAACGAACCTATACGGTGCGGCGAGGCGATACACTGCAGACTATCGCGCGGCAATTCGGCCTGCGCGAAGACACCATTATTTCTGCAAATTCCCTCAAGTCGAAAACTCAGCTTCAGGTCGGCAAAACCCTCAAGATTCCGAATATGAACGGCGTGTACCACACGGTCAAGCGAAACGAAAGCCTTCCCACAATTTCCCGGGCATACGGCATCGAAATGGTGCGCATTGTCGATGCCAATAACCTGTCTTCGCCAGCGCTGCAGGCAGGTGAACGACTTTTCATACCGAATGCAAGGCTCGATTCTTCAGTCCTTCGGAATTTCTATGGCAACACCTTCATATGGCCAGTGCGCGGCCCGATTTCCTCCCCATTCGGATATCGCATAAATCCGTTCAGCGGAGAGCGGACATACCATGCAGCAATCGATATCGTGGTAAATAGAGGCACACCAGTCAAAGCCACCCGTGAAGGCAAGGTTGCCGATACCGGATACAATGCAGTATTCGGCAACTATGTGATCATCCGTCATACCGATGGCTACCAATCGCTCTATGCACATCTCGATGCAATTCTTGTCCACAAGGGAACAAGTGTGAATCAGGGCGAAATAATCGGGCGTTCCGGCAATACCGGCCAGAGTACAGGTCCTCACCTCCACTTTAGCATTTTCCGCAATGGACAGGCGGTGGATCCGCGGAAATACGTACAATAAGCCGCGCCGCTGTCTGCTAATGGTTACACAACGCTCTTCTACTGTTATAGAATATCATACACCTTGCCTAATTCGCCCAGCTGTCAACACTAGCTCCATTTTTGTTTAAATATTTATAAAATATACATTTAATTTATTTTTTCTATACTTCTGAGCTTTTGGCACACTTCTTGCGAATTATTCCTCCGAGAACTGCAAACGGAGGTACCACCATGACTATTGCCGACAACGATGAAAGCCTTTCTCTCTATTTCGATTCCATCCGCAAAATCCCTCTTGTAACCCGACAAGAAGAATCCATACTTGCCTCCAGAATTGCCAGAGGCGACAAGAATGCCCTTAAAAAACTCATTGAGGGCAATCTCCGTCTGGTCGTACGCATTGCGAAATCGATGTGGATGCCGCCCCACTCCCTTATGGACCTCATTCAGGAAGGCAACATAGGGCTCGTAAAAGCAGCGGAACGCTATGATGCTTCGAAAAATGTCAAATTTTCCACCTATGCGGTGTGGTGGATTCGCCAGGCAATATCCCGCTCGCTCGTGAATACAGGTAGGCAGATCAGAATTCCTCATCGCAAGGAAGATGCGCTCAGGCGTCTCAATGCGATTCAAATGCGCAAGAGCCTCGAGTTCTCGCGCGCGCCGACAGAAAAGGAATTGGCGGATGAGCTTGGGTGCAGTGAGGCGGAAGTCTCCAATATCTTGCATCTCGGAGACCAGCCGATAGCGCTGGAACAATCCGGCGAAGAAGATTTGTCAATACTCGATATCTATGAAGACTGGCGCTACAACCCCGAAAGAGAGATCGAGAGAGCCAGCATACGCTGGCAGACCTCATGGCTTTTGTCGAATCTCCCGTCGAGGGAACGAGAAGTCCTCTCGCGGCGCTACGGCCTTGCTGAGGGACGCACCGAATCGCTCAAGGCAGTGGGTGCGGTTGTCGGCTGTTCTGCTGAAACTGTGCGTCATATCGAAAGCAGAGCGCTCAAAAGCTTGTGGCATACAGCCGCACGTGTCGGTCTGACTGCGTAAAACAACAAAGCTCCAGAAGAAAGCCCGGCTTGATGAATGGTGCACAGCACGGTACCATACATTCTGTGGGCATAACACCGAAGCGACATATCCTCAAATATTCTTTAGCGACAGCATGTGCGGCATTCGCGGTATTTGCGCTGTTCGCGCTCATCAATGCCTGTACTCCTAAAGATTCAAGCAAAAAGCAAGCACAATCGAACCGATACGGCACACCTGAATATGTGTTCGAACTGCCCCCGGGCTATGAAGACCTCAAAGTCATTCCCGAAAGCCAAAAAGAACATCCGCCCCAGCCGCAGGCCAATCCAGAGGCTCTGTCCGGTTCTCAGCCAGAAGCACCAGGTGCCGGTGCCTCAGTTGCAAAACTCGCTAGGCCTGAAGGTGCAGTGCCTTCAGGCCCTCCGGTGCTGATCATCGTCATCGATGATGTCGGATACAACAATGGTGAGCTCAAACCCTTTCTCGATCTGCCCTTTCCGATTACCTTTGCGGTTCTGCCGCAGCTGCCGCACAGTACAGACTCTGCGCTCTCAATCCAGAAGGCTGGCAAGGAAATGATTCTCCATCAGCCTATGGAAGCGCTTGGAGGAAACGATCCGGGTCCGCATGCGGTATACTGCTCGATGGATGAAGCAACCATCACCAAGACTATCGCAGAAAACATCGACAGCTTTCCTTATCAGCCCAAAGGGATGAACAACCATATGGGGTCGGCGGTAACGCGTGACAAGAATGCGATGGTGCCTATCCTGAAACTTGTCAAAGAGCGTGGCATGTATTATCTTGATTCTCTCACGGCACCAGGAACAGTCACCTCGGAATTGTGCCGGGAACTTGGAACACCATATATGGAGCGCAATGTGTTTCTTGACAACAAGAGCGACCGTGAATCCATTCTTGCAGCAATAGAAGAAGGTAAGCGCATTGCGCGCAAGCGCGGTGCAGCCGTAATGATCGGCCATGTATGGTCGACAAACCTCGCCGCTACCTTGATGGAAATCTATCCAGAACTGGTCGAGCAAGGGTATTCGTTGTCGACCATAAGCCAGTACATGCAGCTGCAAGCAGAAGAGAATTCCGGCCATGCGGATTCTTGGAATTGAGACTTCCTGCGATGAATGCGCCGCTGCAGTCGTAGAAGACGGCCGGCGCGTACTCTCGAATATCGTCATGACACAGATTCCGCTGCATGAGCGATACCAGGGAGTCGTACCGGAAATCGCAAGCCGTGCCCACATTGAATGGATATTGGGAGCAGTCAGGCGCGCTTTGGCGGAGGCACAGCTCGATATCGACGACATCGATGGCGTCGCTGCCACGGCAAAGCCGGGGCTCATTGGTTCGTTGGCGGTCGGGCTTTCGTTCGCAAAGGCTTTTGCATGGGCCCGAGGGCTTCCGTTCAAAGGCATAAACCACATGCTTGCGCATCTCTATGCACCACAGCTTGAAGAAACAATCGAATATCCTTTTCTGGGCCTTCTTGTGTCCGGCGGACATACCATTATCTGCCGCGCCGATGATTTCGATTCGATTACAGTGCTGGGTACTACCCTCGACGATGCTGCTGGCGAAGCCTTCGACAAAGTTGCAAAGTATTACGGATTCGGATATCCTGGCGGCCTTGTCATCGATCAGCTCGCTGAAAGAGGCGACGAAAATGCCTTCAAGTTCCCCCTGCCCTCCCTGCACAAGGGAGAACATCGATATGATGTATCCTATTCTGGCCTAAAAACAGCAGTCATTCATCATCTGAAATCGTACCTGCAGCCAGGAGCACGCATAAGCGCGGAAAACATCGCCGCAAGCTTTAGAAAAACCGCAATCGACACACTGCTTTCGAGGCTCTATCGGGCTGTCCGCGACACAGGTATCCGCACAATCGTCGCTGGAGGCGGCGTCGCTGCAAACGCCTATTTAAGGCGCGAGCTCGCAAGCAGGAAAGACCTGCGCGTATTCTTTCCCTCGCTTTCCCTGTGCGGCGACAATGGAGCAATGGTCGCGGGCATTGCCTGGCACTATTTCTGCCGAGGAGAAGCCGATGGCTGGGATCTCGCGCCCAGTTCCCGAGTTATGGATTTCAAATGGAGACAGAAGGAGCAATGACGCCACTCACTATGAATAATGAAAGAATAAGCCTCGAAAAAGCGGCACGCATTGCACTGACCGAGTGCATCGAGCTCAAAAAACAAGAAAATGTGCTCATTATCACTAATCCGGATACCGAACAGGCGGAAATTGCTCAGGCTTTTTTCGAGCAGGCCGAAGAGATGGGCGCTTCTCCCCACCTTCTCTTTCAGCCTGTCAAGACGCAGGCGGATTACGCCGACGACGAAGTCATACAGGCGATTGAAACAGCGCCGCCCGTCATTCTCTCTGTCTCAACCGAAAAGCTCGGCAAGGATCGAAAGCGGCTCTCTTCACCCCTCAGGGCTCCAGATGGCCGCAATTTCGACCATATTTTTCAATATCTTCTGCATGGAATCTCTGCGGTTCGAGCGGTCTGGACGCCGGGTATCACCAAAGACATGTTCATTCGAACCATTCCAGTGGATTACCTGAAAATGCGCGCGACTGCCGACAGGCTCTCCACTCTTTTGACTCAGGCATCGGTGGTCATGGTAAAAAGCCCTGGCGGCACCGATATTTCGTTCAGTATTCAGGGGCGTAAGGCCATGCGCGATGATGGCGACTTCCGATCGGCCGGTAAGGGCGGTAATCTTCCCGCAGGTGAGGTGTTCATTTCCCCTGTCGTCAAATCTGCTGAAGGAACAATTGTGTTCGATGGCTCAATTTCGGATATCGAAGGAGATATTGTTATACAGAAACCAATTGCATGTACGGTGCGCGGAGGCTATGTGATGGGAATCGAGGGCGGAGCAGAAGCCGAATGCCTGGAAAAGGCTTTGATGAGCGGCTTGAATATGGCGTCGCGGCTTGTACATCAGCAAGGAATGGCACCCGAGACAGCTCTGTCCTATGGCACAAATGCGCGGCACATCGGTGAATTCGGTATCGGACTCAATCCTGCTGCCCGCATCGGCGGCAACATGCTTGAAGACGAAAAAGTGCTCGGTACAATTCATTTTGCGGTTGGATCGAATTATGACGAGGATGCTCCCGCACTCATCCATCTCGATGGGCTTGTAAAATCCCCGACTGTCGTCCTTCTCATGCCTACCGGTGAAGAGCTCCACATAATGGAGCGTGGTGCGCTTTCGATGGATGAAGTATCGGCGGAATAACTATTCGCTTTATTTTCAAGCCCGCTGCATTTCTTCACCTGCTTCTATGGTATGCTCATTGCCTTCCTATTTCACAAGTGCCCGGAAATCGTTATACTCGCATAATATGGAACAAAAGAAAGCAATTCATTGGGCTGACCAGACAGCCGAAAAGATCATTCAAACCTGGGGCGATAAGGAGCTCTATACCTGCGCCTCTGGCATCACTCCTTCCGGGACTGTTCATGTCGGCAATTTCCGCGAGATGATCTCTGTCGAACTCGTCGTGCGTGCCCTGCGCCGTCTTGGCAAGAATGTGCGTTTTATCTACAGCTGGGACGACTATGATGTATTCCGAAAAGTCCCTCTCAATATGCCCAATCCCGAGATGCTCGAGAAATATCTGCGTTTCCCCATCACCATGGTGCCTGACCCCTGGGGGCGGGATGAATCCTATGCTCGGCATCACGAAGTCGACGTCGAGACAATCCTGCCCGAAGTGGGAATTTATCCTGAATTCATTTACCAGGCAAATCGTTACAGAGCAGGTACTTATGCAGAAGGCATGCGCCGCGCGCTCGAAATGCGCGAGCACCTCAAAACCATCCTCGACAAATATCGCGACGAAGACCATAAAATTCAGGGTGAATGGTGGCCTATCGCCGTATTCTGCTCGAACTGCAACCGCGACACAACCGAAATAGACGGGTGGGATGGCGAATGGGGCCTCACGTACCACTGCGAATCGTGCGGCCACAAGGAAACCGGCGACCTTCGCACGCTCAAAGGCGCCAAGCTTGTATGGCGCGTCGATTGGCCAATGCGCTGGGCGTATGAAAAAGTAGACTTCGAGCCGGCAGGCAAGGATCATCACTCACAGGGCGGCTCCTTCGACACCTCCAAACATGTGGTTGAAGACGTTTACGGGCGCAAACCGCCAGTTACCTTCCGTTACGACTTTATCGGCATCAAGGGCTCGCCGGGCAAAATGTCCTCGTCCAAGGGCAAAGTGGTCGATCTGCCAGACCTCCTGCGCGTGTATCAGCCCGAAATCGTGCGGTACCTCTTTGCAGGTACACGACCGAACACGGAATTCGTCATCAGCTTCGATCTCGATGTTATAAAGATTTACGAAGACTATGACCGAACCGAGCGCATCTACTGGGGTGTCGAAAAAGCAAAGAACGAGGAAATCGAGGCGCTCGAGCGCCGCATCTACGAACTCTCGCAGGTCGAAAGTGTTCCTGAAGAGATGCCCTACCAGATTCCTTTCCGCCACCTGTGCAACATGCTGCAGATTCATCAAGGCAATATCGACAGCGTTCTTGCGCTTCTACCCGATCTGAAGCCGTCCCAGGAAGCACGAGTGCGCAGGCGAGCTCAATGCGCATGGTACTGGATTACTGAATGCGCCCCCGAAGATTTCCGCTTCTTCCTTCGCAAGCCTGGCGAAAAAGCAGAGCTCAGTGAGCTCGAAAAAGCTGCGGTGTGCCGCCTGCGCGATGAAGTTGTCAACAAGCTTGATCAATTTGCTCAGGAAAATGAAGTCGCGGAAGCGATTTATTCGGTTGCCCAGGCGAGCGGCATCGAGCCGAAGCAGCTGTTCCGGGCTTCCTATCAGGCGCTTATCGGCAAGGATCAGGGGCCGAGGCTCGCAGGCTTTCTGAAGGCCATCGGCAAGGAAAAGGTTCTGTCGATTCTCGAGCAGTACTGAGAGCTGTGAAGCAGCAGGGCGGTATTCCAAACCCCGACTGCATCTTTCATCAGCACGCTCCCACAGAACGCTGGTTCGTCGCCGCTGGCTTCTATATGACCAAAACCTTCTGCAAGGTTCGTGACACTATGGATTCATATACGCGCGCTTTTCTGCGCTTCATCCTCCAGAAACCGAACATCTTCCTCAAACGTGCTCATAGCGTGCAGCCAGAAATCAAGCGTTTCGATATCAAACCCTGCTTTTCGCGCAACATCTGCCGCAGGCAGAGAACCAGTGGCCCTAAGTAGGTCGCGGTATCGCCGCGCGAATGAAGAGCCCTGCTCTCTATAGATCTGGTACAACCCTACTCCGAACAGCTGCCCGAACGCATAGGGGAAGTTGTAGAACGACAATGAGGGAATGTAATAATGACCCTTTACCGCCCACATGTAGGGGTGCCTGCGCTCGGGATCCATGGCGTCTCCATATGTTCGATTCTGAGCATCGAGCATAAGGGCACACAACCGGTCTGCGGTGATTTCGCCATGGGTTCGCTCCTCGAACACGGCTTTTTCGAAATAGAATCGCGAAAGGATATCGACGATGACCTGGCATGCATCCTGCAAATGCATTTCTATGAGCGGCAGCCTCGCGGATTGTTCGAGCTCGGCCATCGCGGCCTTGGACACAAGTGTCTCGGAGAAAATCGATGCTGTTTCGGCGAGCGTCATTGGGTACTGCGACAGCAGCATCGGCAGGTCTTTTATAGTTTCATAGTGCCAGGCGTGGCCAAGTTCATGCGCGATGGTTCCGAGCGAGGAGAATGAACCATCGTAATTGCAGAATACGCGAGGCTGCCGCGCTGCCGGAAAATGAGTGCAGTAGGCGCCGCCGCTCTTTCCTTCGCGCGGTTTTGCGTCGATCCAGAAATGCTCGAATGCATACGCAGCGAACGCGGCCATATCCGGATCAAATGTCCCAAACTGCCGGACAATGAAGTCCCTTGCTTCGTTCCATTGGAATGTAGGCAGCATCGCTCCTGGCTTTTCAACCGGACCGAACAGGTCATAGAAGGCAACCTGCTCGAGCCCCAATAGCCGAGCCTTGGCTTTGAGATAACGCCGCCACATGGGGAGCGATGTCTCCATTGCGCCTATGAGGGCATCAAGAGTTGCACGTGAAATTCGTGCCTGTGCAAGCGATGCTTCGAGAGCGCTTTCCCAGCCTCGCCTCTTATTGAGTGTGACTACAGTGCCTTTGACTCCATTAAGGGCTGCGGCAACCGGCAGTTCAACCGACTTCCAAATACTCAGCTCGAGCCTGTACGCTTTTTCACGCACTGAACGGTCTGGATCATAGGCGAGATTCCGCAGTTCCACCATTGTTTTTCGCTCGCCTGTGGTTTCATCCCATACTGCGCTGGTATTTGCGAGAATTGATTCCTGTAGGCGCGACCATGCATCGGCTCCCGAGCGCCCAAGGTCTGCTGCAAGGTCTTCAAGTTCCGGAGCCATCTGATGCTTTTGAAAGAAGAGCGCTTCTTCGAGCACAAAGGCGTACGGAGCAAAACGCTCGTCCGCTGCAATCACTGCCTTCAGCTGTTTTTCGTGCTGTGCAAGCATGTTCCTGAACTGCACGAGCACCGTCGTCGCGGGCACCAGCAGTTCTTCTATTGTATTGAGCTCGGCAATAACCGCAGGATTCTTTGTTTCGGTACTGAACCGCGCATAGACATAGGCCGAAAGCGTATCTGCAAGCACTTCGATCTGGTCGAGTTCTGCGAGAAGTGCCCAAAGCCAGTCCGCAAATGCCTCTTCGCCATCCGGCGGCGAGGAGTTGGCAAGATAATTCTTTGCCTTTTCGAGCATTGCCTTGATTTGAACCTTCGCTTCCCGATATTTTTCCGATTCAAACCCTGGGAAGACATCATCGAGATTCCATGTGGGCACATGCAATGGTTCTGCCATGATTTCTCCTTTTCATATTCATTTCAAATCCAGTGCTGGTTGCCGTCTGACCAGCCCATGAGCTCTTCCGGCTTGAAGAACAAGGATATCTCCCGAGCCGCTGCCTCGGGAGAGTCGGAGGCATGAATTATGTTGATATTCGTATGCATCGCGTAATCACCTCGAATAGTACCGGGATTTGCCTCTTCCGGCTTCGTCGGACCGCACATCATTCTGAAAATCTTGATCGCCTGGTCACCTTCGAGCACCATCGCCACCACCGGGCCTGAAGTAATGTACGCGACCAGATCATTGAAAAATGGTTTTCCGATGTGTTCCGCGTAATGCTTTTCTGCGAGTTCCCTTGTAACGCGCATTATTTTGAGCCCGATGATATCGAATCCCTTTCTTTCGATCCGGGATATGATTTCGCCCGCGATGCGCCGCGCCAGGACGCCAGGCTTCAGCATTGCAAATGTGCGCTCTATGGCCATTCAAAAACCTCCGTACTGGCATTGAGCATATCATGGCTTTTTGGCAGTTGTCACCGCTGGGCTCTGTGAACCTGCGCGACCGTCGGCAATGCTTGCCATCCATTGATTGGAAAGCGCTGAAGGTTCATGATACGAGGGATGAATCGGGAATTCCATTATTACGTTGTGTGCTACCTCGCCAGAAAGGCTGGCTTCCCACCGGAACATGCAGAAACTATCGCGCTTTCGAGCCAGATGGTAGATGACAGCAAACTCCCATGGAGAATAGAAAGCGGGCAGAATAATGGCGATCCGCATGGGGTTTCGGCAGGCCAATCCGTCAGCTTCATGACCGAAGTGACACAGAATTACCTTTTCTGGGATTCCAAAATCGCAAGAGATGTCTACCTGCCCTTTCATTTCATCCCGGGCGATCCTCAGCGTGCAGCCATAAAGCGCAAAGACAAGCAGCGGCATCCTCTCGCGGTCACTGCAGACAGCCAGAATGCAAGAGCCCTCCTTATCGAAGCGCTCCGCAGCGGGAACCTCTTTAGAATCGGCATTGCGCTCCATTCATATGCCGACACATGGGCGCACCAGAACTTTACGGGAACAGCCGATCCCTTCAATGCGCTCGAAGCGGGCAATATTCTTCCCGCAGTCGGGCATTTGCAGGCAGGAACCATTCCTGATCAGCCCCAGGCCTTGTGGAGCGATATGAGACTTGCCGCACCATACGAAAATATTTCGAACAGCGCGCGGTTTCTTGAGGCAGCGCGCATGATATACCGCTTTTTGAGCACAGCGCAGCACAAAACGTTCGAGGACGAGGCTTTTGTCATAGGCCCACTGGAGGAGCTATGGCTGAACCGCCGGGTATCGAAAAACGACAGCCTCGCTGCTGCCAGTGATTATGTGATATATTTCGACGTGCCTCCATATGATCCGGATAAATGGTTCAGAAGTCTCGAGCCTAGACAATTCGATACCCACGAATTGCTCAAGGCAATTTCGACGGAGGGCTTCGGAACGGAATGGCGTGGTGCCTTTTCGGGCCAATCGATTGTAAGAGGTACGATTTCTATTTCGAACTACCGCGATTCCATGTTCGCTCATTGGAACGCTGCGGCGAGCGCACACAGAGATGCGTTTATGAAATTGATGCATACGAAAGGAATTCAGGTTCTATGATGAGATTTGACGGAAGCATGACATTCGACTCAGCAAACCAGCACAATCGGCGAGATGGCAAAGAACGGGCTGAACGGAAAAAATACCGGATTTTTGTGTTGTTTTTTGCCTTGGCAGCCTTTTCACTCGTTTTTTCTTCATGCATGTCGGTTCCGAGAGATATCGCAGTTTCGGGCCTTTTCGATCGCTTCGAAAGAACACCGCAGGTGCTCGCGCGGGCGGAAAGTGCATTTTTGCGGGATATGGCTGCATCATTCGATGATTCAACGATCCAGGCGCTCATTTCAATGGCATCAGAGCATCCGGAAAATGGACAGAAGCCAATCAACCGCGATCGCCTGGACACGACGCTCGCCCGGGCGGAAGCGGCCGGCATCGGCATCTCGTGGAACAGCAAGGAAGATCCAAGCATCGAAGCAGTATTTGCAGGCAATTTTCCAAGCTTTTTTACGTCGCTTTCATTCAGTCTCGACAGCAACTGGAAAAAGGTTGAGGGAGGATATGCATCGAAGTCCGGGAAGCTGTTTGTCCGCGACCCATACGCTGGGAAATTGCATTTCACCACCTGGGCACCGGAGCAGCCGAACAAATCGATATCTGCAGCTTCTTCGATGGCTGAGCGAAGCGGTTTGCTTGCATCTGCATCCGATCTCGCCATCTATCTCGATGCTCACTCCGCTCTGGTCTCGCAGCTGCCTATCCTAGAGGGCGTCACACTTCCATTCGATGGCATTCTGCTCAGTGCTGAGCGGGATCGCACAATCCCGAAAGGCGGCAATCCAAATGCGCGATATACCGCGATATTCAAAATCCAGATGAAAGATGAACAGACTGCCCGAACGTATCGACCCATTATGCGCATAATGTGGGCGCTTGTTTCAGGAAAGCTCGCCGCTTTGGGGATCCCGGTTTCTCCCGAGACCACTGTCGAACAAGAGGGGTCGCTGTTTGCTACTACTCCCATCAGCATGAGTGCCCGTGAAATTGTAAATGTTTTTCTGGCACTTTCAAACATCAATAGAGAAAAAACAGCCAGCGGGCTAGTGGCTGTCCCACGGCAATAATCCCTGGGGCGCCGGCTGAGCTTTTGCAAAGGCAGCTATTAGGTCGAGCAGGATTCCCGGCACCTTGAATGAAGGATCGGTAAAGGCAGCATAATTCTGGTCTTCGCCATGTACTTCTTTGAGCACATAATTCATGTTTGGAACGATCTTTATTGCGGCTGAAGGCTTGGCTTCGGCCAGCTTTCCGAAAGCTTCGCGGCTGACTTGCAGGTCGTTCTCACCATAGACTAGCAGGACTGGCACTGGCACTTTTTTCAGTTCTGCCACCGGATCAAAGGCAAGCCATGAAGCAAGCCATTCTTTTCTGCTGGGCGCGAAGAAATCGGCAAGAATTTCGGGAACGGGGATGAGAGTCCCCGTCTTGATGAGCGTGTGTGCCGCTTCCATGGCGATGCTGCGAGTTTCTTCATTCTGGTCTTTGAGCGAGTCCGAAAGGGCTTCCATCGGGCTCTGCCCGCTAGAATCGAGCATAATAAGGCCATCGACCAGATCGGCGTCCTGGCCGAGCCGGTTCAGAGCCGCGAGCGCCATCCAGGCGCCTTCATTCATCCCTGCAAGGATGAGCCTGCCTTCTCTTGGAAGCGCGGCAGCAGCACGAATGACGGCAACGAGATCATTCACATGCTGGTCAAAGCTTGTCATGTGCCCGGGTTTTTCCAGCGCATAGGCCTCCGCTGTTCCCCGTCGGTCATAGCGCAAACTTCCTACATTGCGCGCGCGCAAGCCTTCAGCAAGCTGTAACAGCGTATCTGTCTTGCCAGGAACCTCGAAATTGTTGCCGTTGCGGTCTGTTTTTCCTGCACCAGCAAGAAGAATCACAAGGGGAAAAGAGGCAAAGGCAGAAGGCTCGAATTGAGCGGCACCATGCACAGGGAATGTGATTGTTGCTGGCAGAAGCCCGCCTTCAACAGGTATATCAAAGGGCATTTCGCCCGGCTTCGGCTGAGCTTCCTGTTTTTGGACATAAAAAGAACCTTTCCAGGAACGACCTCGTACCGTGCCGACAATTCCGCCCTTCATAGTACTTCCCTGTGGGGCAAATGTGCCGGAATAACTTCCCGAGAATGTGAGTTCCTCATCTGCTCCCATCGCATCGAGCACGAGTGAAATGCTGTCGGCGTGCAGCGAATATCGATCGACAGGATATGAGAACATGCCTTGTTCCGGAATATCGACCAGTATTCCCCTGCCCGTTGAAAGAATGCGGATGACGAAATCGAAACTGTAATTACCCGACTGTCCTGTCTGGGCTGACTGAAGAATGAGTCTGCCTGCCCACGTGCCCGGCGTGATTTTATCACTCGCATCGGGCTGAGAAGCCGGCGCCTCCACCTCAGCAGAAGGTTTGGATGTCTCAGCGCTTGGCTCGACCGGCAGGGTCTGCTGTGCGCGGGCTATCTGCCCTGCCCCCGCTGCCAGAAAAAGGAAAATCGCAAGAAATCCGATTGCCGGCCTGCTTTTCGGCATCATCTTCTCAAAAAGCGACCAATCTCTGAAATGAAGGCATTGTATACTGTCTCGGCATCTGGGCTGCCATCGATGGTCAAAAGAAGCCCCTTGCTGCCATACCACCCGATAAGGGGCTCAGTTTCTTCGTGGTATGCATTAAGCCTCGCCTTGACAGTTTCTTCCTTGTCGTCGTTGCGTATGTAGAGCTCGCCGCCGCAAAGGTCGCATATTCCTTCCACTTTTGGCGGTTTCGTCACGACATGATAGATGGCTCCGCACACTTTGCACACTCTTCGGCCGGTGAGTCTGAACAGAATAAGCTCATCCTTTACTTCGAAATCGACAGCGGCATCCAGCGAAGAAAAGGTGGCAAGAGCTTCTGCCTGTGCAATCGTTCGCGGAAAACCGTCGAGAATGTAGCTTCGCTGCGCATCGGGCCAGGAAAGCCTGTCTTTTACGATTGCGATAGTGAGCTCATCCGGAACAAGCCCTCCGGCAGCCAGAATAGCTTGAACCTTGAGGCCGAGTTCAGTTTTTTCCTTGACGGCTGCGCGGAATATGTCGCCCGTACTTATCTGGGGAATACCAAGGCGCTCTGACACCATTCTCGAAATCGTGCCTTTGCCGGCACCCGGAGGACCGAGGAAAACAAGTTTCATTGTATCGATGCTCATGTCATCTATATACACTATTTCTTGATATTGAAAAAGAGCGATGCTGCACAGGATGAGGCCGCACACCCATACGCTTTGGCAATTCGATACTGCTGGAGAGTCATTCCTGATCGGATGACCAGCTTTTGTGCATCCGGTAACGAAAAATAATCTCCATCTTGTCACGGATGGAAGCTGTCGGCAGAACAATTGTAAATGCCTGCTTTGTCCGGAAATCGGTGCTTGAGGGGGTAGCGACGATATTGGGATCGAGCATTACGCATACATTCTCAGCCTCGATCTTGTCGAGATAGGGTTTCACTGCTGATTCTTCGTCTCTCTGTACGACATGGATGCAGTGCCGCCAATCCACACCGGATTCCTGGGCCTCTTTTTTCCATATGCGCATGTCTTCGGAGATATATTTCGCGGCTATGGGCAATACATCCGAGCCTATGAGATGGGTAAGCTCGAGCGACAGACCACTATGCATGCCAATGAACCTTCGTACGATTTCGATGGTATCGGCTTGCATGCCCAGGTCGAGCACTTTGATGAATGGGTCGAAAATGCCTTCAATTTGCATTCTTGCAATAGAAAGGCGGAATGCATATTCGGTTTTGAGCGGTTTTGCCGGATCGGGCGAACCTTCCGGCACGACTATCACAAAGTCCGATGTGCTCATCTCCGACGCGAGAAATCGTACGGCAACGGTGAGATGCGTAAGCTGAAACGGGTCGAAAGAACCTATATAGATGCAGGCGCGAATTTTCCTTCTGTCGGCCGGGATTGTCTTCGGATATTGTGAAAGGTCCATAGGCACGAGCAAGCCTCGTGTCATCTTTCGATCAATACCGTCGAGCCCCTGAATGAGCAGATTTTCGTAATATGAATAGTCCCTGATTTCGGCACATGTGAAATACCCCATATGTGCGTTTTGATCGAAAACCTTCTTGAGCTTTCGGGCGACGATATGTACGCTCGCATGCGAAAAACGCGAAGGCCATCGAGGACGGGAACAGGGATTACCGGGCGAATCCCATTCAAATGGTTCCATACTGAATAAAGTATTCAATAAAAATCTTTCCAATGCAATGCATCCTGCAGAGATTGCGATGAACAGTAAATGCCTGGCGCTTGCCTATCTGCATGCCGACTTTCAAATATATCGTGCAAAACGCCTGCACCATCGCCTGCGTATGCATGCCATCTCGCATATGCTTCATTTTATTTTCATTATAAATTAATAACTTATTATATATTAAATATATTTTTATTTATTAAAAAGCCCCATATCATTTTTATAGTATATAAAAATTACATGATATAATTTTATAGATAATTATTTCTTGACAAATACAACAACATAGAGCACAATTATCATCAATAGCTGCACCATGCGGCGATTGCGAAAAGGAGGCACCATGGCAAAGACCGTGTCCAACACAAAAATGCCTGACATCGATTCGATAATCGATTCATGCAAAGAAAAGCCTGGCAGTCTGCTCAGCGCTCTAGAACAGGCCCAGCAGAATGATCCCAGAAAATACCTCTCGGAGGCTACGCTTCGGAGAATATCGACGAAACTTGGAGTGCCTCTTTCCAAGGTTTATTCCGTCGCAACTTTTTATTCTTTCTTCAGCCTCCAGCCGCAAGGCGAACACGTCATTGTCGTATGCAGAGGAACAGCATGCCATACGAGGGGATCTCTGGCGCTTCTCAACGAAGCCCTCTCCCGCCTCGGTATCAAGGAATTCAAGGAGGAAGAAGAAAACTCGGTCACGAGCAGCGACAGTTTTGCAACAATCCGCACCGTAGCCTGCTTTGGACAATGTGCGCTCGCTCCAGTCATTATGGTAGATGGCAAGGTGCTTTCCCGCATGACAGTCGGGAAGCTTGTCTCTTTGATTGAAAAAATGAAGAAAGGGGGCGAGCAATGAAAAACGTGAGCGATCTGGGCTTTCTTGCCCAAACAGGGCTTGCTCGCATCCATGGAGATAAACCATGGATTTCGGTCGGGATGGGAACCTGCGGCATAGGCTCGGGAGCAGACAAAGTCTGGGAAATACTCAATCAAACAGCAAAAACGAGTGAAATTCTGGTACGCAGGGTCGGATGTTTCGGTTTTTGCGCTGCAGAGCCTGTTGTCATGACATGGATGCCGGGGAAACCAGTGCTCTTTTTCACCGATGTCGATGAACAAAAGACCAGGCGAATCCTCGGCGGACTAGAAAATTCGTCTTCATACGACAAAATAGCAAAACTGGCTGAAGCCAAAATCGAGGAATGGGATTTCAGAACCTCAAAGATCGAATTCGGTCATGAATACGCCCAGCTACCGGCATGGAAAGATCTCAATTTTTTCAAGGGTCAGGAGAAAATTGTTCTGCGCGATGCGGGGCTCATCGACCCAGAAAGCATCGAGGACTACATCGCAGTTGGAGGATATGGCAGTCTTGTCCGCGCGCTTACCTCCATGCCACCCGAATCGATTATCGAAGAAGTGCGCAAATCGGGTCTGAGAGGCCGTGGAGGCGCCGGATTCCCGACATGGAAAAAATGGTCAATTATGCGGCAATCGCTGCTCGACAATCCTGGCGAAGGATACATCATCTGCAATGCGGACGAAGGCGACCCCGGAGCCTACATGAACCGCAACGAAATCGAATCCGACCCACACATGCTCGTTGAAGGCATGATTCTCGGGGCATATGCCATGGGTGCAACGCGCGGTGTGGTCTATGTTCGCGCCGAATACCCGCTTGCCGTATACCGGCTCACCAAAGCGATTGAAGATGCCCGCGAGCATGGACTGCTGGGACTCAACATTCTCGGGACCAAATTCTCGTTCGATATCGACATTGTGACAGGGGCAGGTAATTATGCGGCAATCGCTGCTCGACAATCCTGGCGAAGGATACATCATCTGCAATGCGGACGAAGGCGACCCCGGAGCCTACATGAACCGCAACGAAATCGAATCCGACCCACACATGCTCATTGAAGGCATGATTCTCGGGGCATATGCCATGGGTGCAACGCGCGGAGTGGTCTATGTTCGCGCCGAATATCCGCTTGCCGTATACCGGCTCACCAAAGCGATTGAAGATGCCCGCGAGCATGGACTGCTTGGACTCAACATTCTCGGGACCAAATTCTCGTTCGATATCGACATTGTGACAGGGGCAGGCGCATTTGTCTGCGGCGAAGAGACGGCGCTTATCGCTTCTATCGAAGGCAATGCAGGAAGACCCCGTCCTAGACCCCCATTCCCTGTCCAAAAAGGTCTTTATGGCAGACCTACATCCATAAACAATGTCGAAACGTGGTGCAATATCCCAGTCATTATCGCCCGCGGCGGAGAGTGGTTTGCAGGCTTCGGAACACCGAGCAGCACGGGCACCAAGGTATTCTCATTCGTCGGCAAGGTCCGCAACACAGGCCTCGTGGAACTGCAGCTCGGCAGTACGCTCGAAAGCGTCATCTATGGCATCTGTGGCGGCATGGGCCCTAAGAAAAAAATTAAGGCGGTACAATGCGGCGGGCCTTCTGGCGGCTGTGTGCCCGCAAGTCTTTTCAAAACGCCGATCGATTATGAACATCTTGCGGAACTGGGCGCTATTATGGGCTCGGGCGGCATGGTCGTCATGGATCAGGATAACTGTATGGTCGATGTGGCGCGCTATTTTACCGGCTTTGTAGTCAGCGAATCCTGCGGAAAATGCACGCCCTGCCGCGAAGGCACCTCTCAGATGCTGCATATTCTGCAGAAAGTCTCCGATGGCGAAGCGACCGAATCGGATCTCGACACACTTCAGGACCTGGCTCTCACAGTGAAAGATTCTTCTCTCTGCGGACTTGGGCAGACCTCAGCCAATCCGGTACTCACCACCCTCAAATATTTCCGCGATGAATATATTCAACACATAAAAGGCAAACGCTGCCCGGCAGGCGTATGCGAAAATCTCTATATCGCCCTGTGCGAATCTTCATGTCCATTGCATATGAATATCCCTGGCTATCTGCAGCTTCTGAAAGAAAACCGCATCGAGGATGCGTTCGAGCTTACATTGCGGGAAAATCCCCTGCCTGGGACAATCGGTCGTATCTGTCATTTCCATTGCCGCATGCGCTGTCGCAGAGACATGCTGGATGAACCCGTTTCTCAGGGGGAAATCCACCGATACCTCGCCGATACGATGTACAAAATGGGCCGCGAAAAACAAATTTACGCGAAGATAATAAAAGAAAAATTCCCGTCGACCGGCAAGCGGATTGCGATTATCGGCGCAGGGCCTGCGGGTCTCACTGCGGCATCATACCTTGTACGTTTAGGGCATGCAGTGACTGTGTATGAAGCGAGCGACGAGCCCGGTGGCGTACTCCGCTGGGGAATCCCCGCCTATCGTCTTCCGAAAGATGTTCTCAAAAAGGAAGTGGGTTTTATCGAAAAACTTGGCGTTCGATTCGTGTACAACACGCGGATTGCAGAGCCTGAAGAATGGCGCAGGCTCTCCGATAGCAATGACGCAATTATCGTCGCTGCCGGCGCTTCAGCAGAGCTTGAACTCGGCATTCCAGGGGAAGATGCTCACGGTGTATACAAAGCCTGCGATTTCCTCGAGAAGCTTGCAAAAAAAGAAAAAGTGCATACGGGAGGCGAAGTCGTCGTCATCGGCGGAGGCAATTCCGCAATCGATGCAGCCCGATCCGCACTGCGGCTCGGTGCGACGGTTACGGTAGTATACCGCCGCTCGAAAATCGACATGCCCGCCAACGAAGAAGAATTGAAAGGCGCGCTCGAGGAGGGAATCGATCTTATCTGCATGGCCTCCCCTGTCGAAATAGTCACAAAGCAGAAAGAAGGCAAAAAAACTGTAAAAGCAGTCCGTATTCAGCGCATGAAAGCAGGACCTGTCGATTCTTCCGGCCGGCCTACACCGATTCCCACAGACAAAATCGACGAAATTCCTTGTTCGACGCTCATTGTCGCGATTGGCGAAAAAGTCGAGGTTCCGGGTATCGAATCGCTCGGCATAGAGCGCCTCAAAAATGGCAGAATAAAAGCAGATCCATTTTCTCTCGTCACATCGAATCCGAAAGTGTACGCGATCGGAGATGCCACCCTCGGCCCGGCAACCGCCGCAGAAGCAATGGGTCAGGCAAAAACTGTCGCAGAAATTATTGATCAGGCACTGATGGGCAAAAAGCGTTTCGATCAGCTGTTCCGCCGCTTCGATTACCGCATGGAAATCCCGGTCAAGATAAGCAAGGAAAAAATGACGCGCGCAAGCATGCTGCCAGTCAATGCACGGAAGAACAATTTCATGGAAATCAACCTCGGGTATACCGGTGAGCAGGCGCGAATCGAGGCGAACCGCTGCTTGCGATGCGATGTCCGCGAACACAGGCGCGAGCCGCGCGGCACGCTGGTGAGTGAATAATAGGAGGCGGATCATGGAAGAACAATTGATTGAAATCACTATAGATGGCCAGAACGTGCTCGTCGATCCTTCTGCAAACATTGTCGAGGCGTGTGCGCACGCAGGCGTCAAGATTCCAACGCTGTGCTATCTCAAAGGCATTTCGCAAAATGCCTCATGCGGTGTCTGCGTCGTAGAAGTTGAGGGAGCCAAATCTCTCGTCCGATCCTGTGTGCAGAAGCCTGTGCCTGGCATGAAAATCAGAACATCGAGTCCGCGGGTCATCAGGGCGCGAAAAACTGCCGTAGAACTTCTCCTGGCCAATCATCCCGACGACTGTCTCTCGTGCCTTCGATCCGACACCTGCGAACTGCACACAATTGCCAATATCCTCGAAGTGCGTGCAGACCGTTTCCCCAGCTACAAGAAGTTCCCTGCACCCGATAGAACCTCGGAAGGCATTGTTCGCGACGACTCGAAGTGCATACTCTGCGGGCGCTGTGTTGCTGTCTGCGAAGAGACTCAGGGTGTCCATGCAATCGCGTTTAGCGGGCGCGGAGCTCGCACAAGGGTCAGCACATTCTTGGATCGTGGCCTGGCTCAGAGCGCCTGCGTACAATGCGGCCAGTGTTCTGTCGTATGCCCGACAGGCGCCATAACCGAAAAGGATGAATCGGGCGAAGTATTCAGCGCTATAGGGGATCCACGGTTGACTGTCGTAGTCCAAACTGCACCGGCGATCCGCGCTTCCTTAGGTGAAGCGCTCGGGATGCCAGCGGGTAGTCTGGTCACCGGCCAGATGGTGGCAGCGCTTAGACGCCTAGGCTTCGACCGTGTATTCGATACTCAATTCACTGCTGACCTCACGATAATGGAAGAAGGAAGTGAATTGCTCGAGCGCCTGGCGAAAGGCGGCACCTTGCCGATGATCACGTCGTGCTCGCCCGGATGGATCAATTTTATTGAAGGATTCTATCCTGACCTTTTAAGCCACCTTTCAACCTGCAAAAGCCCGCAGCAGATGTTCGGCTCGGTCGCAAAGACGTACTATGCGAAAAAAGCGGGAATTAACCCAGACCACCTGCGCGTTGTTTCTATAATGCCTTGCACAGCAAAGAAATATGAGGCAAGGCGCAAGGAAATGGATGGGGCCTGGGCTTGGTGGAAAGAACAAGACCCTTCCAGCGTGACGTCGCGGCCATTCTTCGATGTCGATTGGGCACTCACCACAAGGGAACTGGCGCGTATGATAAAGCTTGCAGGTATCGATATATCACGATTGCCTGAAGAAGAATTCGACGATCCGCTTGGCCAGTCGACAGGCGCAGGCACGATATTCGGGACCACGGGAGGAGTGATGGAAGCGGCTCTGCGTACCGTGTACGAACTTGTCGAAAAAAAGCCGCTTGAGAATATAGAATTCACCAAGGTTCGCGGGTTCGAAGCGATAAAGACTGCCGAAGTGGTTATAGGGGGATCGCCGGTGCGTGTGGCGGTCGCGCATGGCCTGGCCAACGCCCGCGTTTTGCTCGATGAAATCCGCGAGGGCAAGAGCCCCTACCAGTTTATCGAAATAATGTCCTGCCCTGGAGGTTGCATCGGCGGCGGCGGACAGCCAGTCCTTGCCGATTTCGAGAAAAAACTCGCACGCAGCCAGGCGCTCTATCTGGAAGACCGCACGCTCGCGATACGCAAATCCCATGAAAATCCAGCCGTGCAGGCGCTATACCAGGAATTCCTGGGCAAGCCGCTCGGGCATCTGTCACATGAGCTTCTCCATACGAGCTACAAAGCGCGCGTCTTCTAGAGCGCAGGCCTTCACGAAGATGACCCCTGTTCTTGCAAAATCGGTACAATTTCGCAAAAGACCGATGGACAGGGGTGCTTGAGCTCTTGTATACATTTCTCATGCAGCAGCGTGCTCGCTTTCGGGCGGTGGTATTCGATGTCGACGGTACCCTCTACCCTGCTTCGGCCCTTTATCTGCGGTGCATAGACATTTTTGTTCGGCACCCAAGGGTAGTCGAAGGCTTTTCTTTTGTCCGCAAAGCATTGCGCACGATGCAAATGCGCAGCGACTATGCTCCGCGCAATGCAGAAGAGCTGCATCAGCTGCAGGCATCGCTGCTCGCTCATCATACGCATATTCCTCTGGATGAAGCACACACACTCATTGAGTATACCTTTTATGCCATGCTGCCTGAGCGTTTTGCCTCGATCCGCCCCTTCCCTGGTGTAAGAAATGCTATCGAAACGATCCGCAGCAAGGGGTTTGCTGTGGCGGCGCTTTCTGACCTGCCACCGACCGAAAAGATCAGGGCATTGGGGCTTTCGGATCTTCTGGAAAATGCGCTGTGCGCGGAGGATTTTGGCGTGCTGAAGCCCCATCCTCGGGTTTTTGCCGCCCTCGTTGAAAAACTCGGGTACGAGCCTTCCGAAATTCTGTATGTGGGGAACAATCCTGTCTACGATATCCAGGGTGCAAAAAATGCAGGGTTGGGAGCAGCCAGGCGCGGGCGGCCGACTGCACTGGCTGATTTTTCTTTTACAAAATGGGAAAAACTGGCAGAATGGGTACTGAACCATAGCGCTTGAATTGGCCGCTGGGCTGCGAAAAGCATATTCCAAACAGCCATCGGAATCCCCGCTCCTTCTATCTCATATCAAAGAGAACTCTTCTCCACCCTGAGCAAATCGCAGCTTTCCCTCGCGCAATATTCTGCGACTCATATGCGTTCCCAGCAGTAATCGCTCCGAATTGCCTTCAAGCCCATGCGCGCGTGCAGCGGCTATGAGCTGAGCCGGGCTCATGTGGACATCGCTTTCTTTTTCGCCATTGGTATCGCACAAAATGAGTTTTGCGCCAGATTCGAGAAGCGTATGAATACCTTCGAACATCGCCGTGTCAGAACTATAGGCAAAGAGCGCTTCTCTCAAGGCTTGCGCAGGGGACATGGGCAGGTCTATGGCAGCTCCAGCGATGAGCGAAAGGGTCGGAAGCGAGTGTTTTGTGCGCATGAAACTGAACCAGATATTTCCTTGTACAGCAATTATATCGCCTTCATCGACCTCGAAAAGCTTCACCCTTTCCGAAAAATCGCGGATATATTGATGCTCCGGAGGAATTGCCAGCCGCAGCAAGGTAAGAAGATGCTCGCGCAGGCCGGCAGGACCGATGATCTCAAGCATGCTCCCCTTTTCGTAATGGGAATCGGCTTCGCCCGCATAGAGCCAGTTGAAAAAGAAGAATGGAAAGCCGAAACAATGATCGCCATGTATGTGGCTGATGAACACCGTATCGATCTGCGATGGCCGCATATTGCTGTGATTGAGAGACTGCAGAATATCAGGGGGCGTCTCGATCAACACATGCCCATCGATTGCTATTGCGTTATACGGCAGGCCTTCGTTGTAAAAGCCGCCATTCCCTAATATCCGAATTTTCATGTTCGCCATACCTCTTCGACCGCAGGCTGTCTCTTCAGAAACTCGATATCGCTGTCGTTCGCTGAACATGTCGTGTGAGGCCCCGCTTCGATCACAGCTTCGCCACCCTTGATGAGCGGAACATGGAAAAGGACCTTGCACTGCCCATGCAGAGAATATATCGCATCGCGGAGCTGATAGAGGCTGGTTTCATCGAAAATAACAGAAGGCTGATCCGACGTAGCCATATCCGGTTCGGCCATATCCGGTTGAACCCGACCACCAAAACCGGCCTGCGCTTTCGCACGCACGCTGACTGCCAATCGAACATGCAATTCCCGCCAAGATGCTTTCCTGAGCGATTCAGGGTCGAGAATGGCCTGGATTTTGAGCGAGGGTGCTCTTCGTGAATTATCATACATGCCGCTTACGCACAGGACACGATCTTTTATGAATGCCTGCTCGTTTTTTTCAAGAATATCGGGAAATACGACAATATCGATAGAGCCATGATAGTCTTCCAGCTTTCCGAATGCCATGCGTTTGCCATTCTGCGTCGTATGTGTACGGAACTCCTTGAGAAGGCCGATGACCGTGTATTCGCGATTGGCGCTTGCCTGATCGAGGCGGCCCAGATCGAGAGTGGACGAACGTTCCCATATGGTACGGTACTCATCCATAGGGTGAGCTGAAAAGAAAAAACCGAGCAGTTCTTTCTCAGCCTGCAGCATTTCCTGGTTGGAAAACTCGTCAGCGGGCTCGAATTGGAATGCGGGATAAGGCCCCATGTCTTCAAGCTCGAAGAGCGAACCCTGGCGTGAGGCTTCGAATGCGCGCCTGCCCTCAACGTACTCGATTGCCCGTTCGAGATTCTGCATTAGTTCACGCCGCTTGTGTTTCAGAGAATCGAAACAGCCCGCCAGTATGAGCGATTCAAGTGTTTTGCGATTGAGGCCTGCCGGGCTCAGCCGTAACAGAAAATCGATAAAGTCGGAAAAACGGCCATTTTGCTCGCGCTCGCGCTGAATTGCCTTTGCAATGCCTTCGCCCACGCCTTTTATTCCCAGAAAACCATAGATTATCTGTCCGTGATCGACGCTGAAATTGGCATCGGAACGATTGATGTCCGGAGGGAGCACCGACAGACCCATTGCCCTGGCTTCGCTGATATACTCTGTCAGTTTGTCGGTATTGCTGATTTCGTTGGTGAGGTTTGCAGCCATGAATTCGGCAGGATAATTCGCCTTGAGGTACGCAGTCCTATAGGCTACTACCGAATACGCTGCCGCATGCGACTTGTTGAATCCATAGCCTGCAAAGGGCGTCAGAATCTCGAAAATGCGCTTGGCATCTTCGCGCGAGTAGCCGCGGGATATTGCACCTTCAATAAAGGGCACTTCCTCTTTCTGAAGAATTTCCGGTTTTTTCTTTCCCATCGCGCGCCGGAGGAGGTCTGCGCGCCCGAGCGAATAGCCTGCAACCTCGCGCGCGACCTGCATGACCTGTTCCTGGTAGACTATGACGCCATACGTGCCTTTCAGGTATTTTTCAAGCGAAGGGTGCGGATATTCGATTGCCATTTTCCCGTTTTTCGAGTTTATGAACTGGTCGATGAAATCCATGGGCCCTGGCCGGTAGAGGGCATTCAAGGCTATCAAGTCTTCAATGCTCGATGGCTTGGCTCGCTTGAGAATCGACTGCATACCCTGCGACTCGAATTGGAAAATAGAGGTACTCTTGCCCTCGCTCAGCATTTTGAATGTCTTCGGATCATTATCCGGAATTTTCTCTTCGTCGATATCGATACCGCGCTTGCGGAGAATGTCGAGCGTATTTCGGATGAGGGTAAGGGTCTTGAGACCGAGAAAATCCATTTTCACAAGGCCGCAATTCTCGAGATACTCCATCGTGTATTGTGTCGCGACAAGGCCTGTTTTCGGATCTTTGTACAGGGGGACATATTCGGTGAGCTCGTTCTTGCTGATGACGATGCCGGCCGCATGCAGGGAACTATGCCTATGCAGATTTTCGAGCCTGGCAGCAATAGAAAAAAGCTCGGAGTAGGATGGATTTTCTGCAAGGGCAGCCAGTTTTGGTTCCATTTTGAATGCCTTGGCGAGTGTCATCTTGGGATCGTCGGGAACGAGCTTTGCAATCTGGTTCGCCTCTTCGAACGGTATATCGAGTGCCCGCGCCACATCCTTGATCACAGCTTTTGCTTTCAGCGTCCCGAAAGTGATAATCTGCGCCACGCGGTTCTGGCCATATTTCTGCGCTACATATTCGATGACTTCGCCTCGTCGTTCGAAATCGAAATCGACATCAAAGTCAGGCATCGATACGCGTTCTGGATTGAGAAAACGCTCGAACAAAAGATCGTACTTCAAAGGGTCGATATCCGTAATTCGCATGGCATAGGCGACGATAGAGCCTGCACCAGAACCGCGCCCCGGCCCAACAGGAATGCCATGTTCTTTAGCCCAATGGATAAAATCCCATACTATAAGAAAGTATCCAGTAAAACCCATTTTGGTTATGACATCGAGCTCGTATTCGAGTCGGGCAGTCGCTTCGGGGCTTGGATTCGTATAACGCTTTGCAAGTCCTTCGCGGGCAATGTAGCGCAGATACTCCTCCGGAGTGGAAAAACTTTCCGGCACCTGATAATCAGGCAGAAGCGGACCAGGAAATTCGATTTCAAGCTGAGCCATTTCATTGATTTTCAGAGTATTGGCGAGCGCTTCCGGAACTTCGGAAAAAATGGCTGCCATTTCTTCTGGGCTCTTTAGGTAAAACTGGTCGTTCGGAAAGCGCATGCGGCCAGGGTCATTGCGCTTGCGGTTGGTACCAATGCAGAGAAGAATATCTTGAGCCACTGCGTCCTCGCGCTCGACGTAGTGAAGATCATTCGTTGCGACGAGGGGCACATCAAGGAGCTTTGAGAGCCGTATGAGTTCTTTGTTGACAATGCGCTGTTCTTCGAGCCCATGGTCCTGAAGCTCGAGATAGAAATGGTCGGGACCGAATATTTCTTTATAAAAACCGATTTTCTTTGAGGCTTGTTCGATTTTGCCGGCCAGGATGAGCGAAGGTATCTCGCCGGCAAGACAGGCAGTTGAAGCGATGAGCCCTTCGGAATGCGCAGCGAGAAGCTCGTCGTCGATGCGGGGTTTGTAGTAGAAGCCTTCGGTAAAGGATCGGGAACTGAGCGTAAGAAGGTTGTGGTAGCCAGTCTGGTTTTCAGCAATCAAAATCAGATGCCAATATTTGTTGCCATTCTCTGTGCCCGTCTTTTCGAGGCGGGAACCGCCGGCTACATAAAATTCGCAGCCGATAATGGGTTTTATACCCGCTTTTCTGCATTCGTCCTGGAATGCCATGACACCGAACATGTTGCCGTGATCCGTGATCGCAAGCGCCGGCATGCCGAATTCCCTAGCTTTTTTTATCAGTTTCTGAACAGGGGCTGCCCCGTCGAGCAATGAATAATCGGTATGGTTGTGAAGGTGCACAAATTCTGCCATGGTCCCAGTATAGCCGAGTTTGCTCATTTTAGAAACCTGTGCTATGATTCCAAAAACAGTAAGCAAGAGATTTTTTCGTTTAAGCAAGGAGTATTCGAATGGAAATACTGGAATTTGCAAGCCCTCGCACGCTGGATGAGGCATTGCATTTAGTCCGCGACCGGCACGGAACAGCAATCGGAGGCGCAGCCTGGCTTCGTATGAATACCAAGATAATGCCGCTTGGAGTAGATCTCAGTGAGCTGGGCCTCGATTATATCCGCGAAGCAGCCCCCGACTCTATCGAAATCGGTGCAATGACCACCTATCGCGAGCTGGAAACAAGCCCGCTGCTCGAAGCGCGCTTTGGTAGATTATTCAGCACCACAGTGAGCCATATTGTCGGTATTCAGCTGCGCAACATCATTACTGTCGGCGGAACTCTTGCAGGCCGCTACGGCTTTTCGGATTTGAATACGACATTCTGTGCTCTCGGCGCAAAAGTCATCTTCTATCCAGGGAAAAGTGTGGATGTTGCAAGTTTTATCCAGGATGGCGAAGAAGGGCCGTTTCTTATCGAAAAAGTGCTGCTTCCTGCATCGGCCAAGGCCAGCTACCAGCAGGTCCGGATCACCGCAAATGATTTCCCCATCATCAATGCCGCAGCTGCATGGACCGGTTCGAGCTGGCGCATTGCAGTCGGTTCGAGGCCGGCTGCTTCGCGATTGTGCAAGAAAGCCATGGTCTTGCTCGGAAATGAGCCATATCCATCGGATGAAAAAATCGAACAGGCGGCTTCTGCCGCAGCCGAAGAGCTGCAATTTGGAAGCGATATCAGAGCGAGTGCGGAATATCGCAGAGAAATTCTTCCTGCGCTTGTGCGCCGCGCGCTCATGGAGGTACGAGGATGATCATCACACTCTATATAAATGGCAAAAAGGAATCGGTCGAATGCCAGCCAGGAGAAATGCTGACCGAAGTGCTGAGGCGTGCGGGTTATGTGGAAGTAAAGAAAGGCTGCGATACCGGCAATTGCGGCGTATGCACTGTATTGCTGGAAGGAAAGCCTGTCCTTTCCTGTTCGTATCTTGCTGTTCGCGCTGACGGAAAGCATATCACAACAATTCAGGGAGCAGCCAAGGAAGCCGAAGAATTCGCACACTTCCTCACCGCGGAAGGTGCTGATCAGTGTGGATTCTGTGCACCTGGTTTTGCACTCACGGTGCTGGCGATGAAAAAGGAGATGCCCAACCCAAGCGAAGGTGAAATCCGCCACTATCTCGCCGGCAATCTTTGCCGCTGTTCGGGCTATGAAGGGCAGATTCGTGCGATTAAGAAATATCTGGAGGCTGATCATGCGTGACTACCATACTTCAATGCCCCCGGCAGGCACCAAAGAACTCGATGCAACGCAGAAATTCAACGTAGTAGCCCACAATATTTCCAAGGTAGATGGAGAAGGCCTTGTGCTTGGCCGTCCGGCTTATACCGATGACCTTGCGCCTCAGAATGCACTCTATGTCAAACTCGTCCGGAGCCCTCATGCCTTTGCGCGCATCCTATCGATCGACGCCAGCGAAGCGCTCAAGCTGCCAGGTGTTGCATGTGTCCTCACATGGAAGGATTGTCCCCGCATACCCATTACGAGAGCAGGCCAGGGTAACCCTGAGCCAAGCCCCCACGATCGATTCATTTTGGATGAGTACGTGCGCTATGTCGGCGACGAGGTGGCTGTTGTCGCCGCAGAAGACGAAGCAACCGCAGAAAAAGCAGTAAGCCTTATCAAAGTCGACTACCAAGTGCTCGAGCCGATACTCGATTTCGAAAAAGCCCTCGACAACCCCATCATTATCCACCCCGAACCGGAAATCCACGAGATGTTCCCCATCGGGTTCGAACCCAAGCGCAACATCGCCGCGGCCTACCATATGGAAATCGGGGACGTCGAACAGGAACTTGCCGCTTCACCGGTCACGGTAGAGACAACCGTCCACACCCAGGCCCAGCAGCATGTCGCCCTCGAGCCGCACACAGCTTTCAGCTACCTCGATGTACAGGGCAGACTCGTCATTGTCACCTCGACCCAGAACCCATGGCACACGCGGCGCCTCCTTGGGCTTGCTTTCCAGATGCCCCTGAGGCAGATTCGCATTGTAAAACCGCGCATCGGTGGAGGATTCGGTGGCAAACAGCATATCCATATCGAGCCCTATGTCGCCATGGTCACGATGAAGACCGGCAAGCCCGCGCGCCTCGCCCTCACCCGCCGCGAAGTCTTCGAGGCCACCTTCACCCGCCACGAAATGCGCGTCAAAGTGAGGCTCGGCGCCGACCCGAACGGCGTTCTGCGTGCAATCGACATGCAGGTGCTCTCCAACACAGGTGCCTATGGCGAGCACGCCCTCACTACCTTCATGGTCGCCGGTTCCAAGACCCTGCCGCTCTACAACAAAGTAAAAGCTGTGCGTTTTGGCGGCCATGTCGTCTATACCAACAAGGTATCTGCCGGCGCATACCGCGGCTATGGTGCCATCCAGGGACTCACCGGTCTCGAGTCAGCAATGGACGAACTGGCGCACAAGCTCGGCATGGACCCAGTCGAACTGCGCCGCAAAAACATGCTGCACGAAGGTGAAACCAGCGAAGTCTTCCGCATTATGGGCGAAGGAACCGAAGGCGTCGCAATGATTATCGAATCCTGCAAGCTCGAGGAATGCATCCGGCGCGGCAAAGAGCTCATCGGCTGGGACCCCGAACATCTGGTTCGAGAAGTTGCACCAGGCAGAGTCCGCGCAAAAGGCATGGCCATTGCGATGCAGGGCTCAGGAATTCCCCTCATCGACATGGGTTCTGCGCGCATCGAACTGCAGGATGGCGGCTTCTTCAAGCTCCATGTCGGAGCTACCGATCTCGGCACGGGTTCGGACACCATCCTCGCGCAGATTGCGGCTGAAGAGCTCGGCGTCGACATGAACGATATCGTCATACATTCGTCCGATACCGATCACACCCCCTTCGATGTCGGCGCGTACGCCTCGAGCACAACCTACGTCTCCGGCTCTGCAGTTCTCCGCGCCGCGAGAAGCCTCAAACAAAAGCTCATCGAAGCCGTTTCTCAAAAATTAGGGGTCAGACCCCAAGATGTCACTTTTGAGGATAAGATGTTCAGGACCGTCGACGGCTCGAAAGAGCTCTCACTGAACGATTTCAGCTATGACACGCTCTACCACGACGGAACTAACATGAAGACGATTGAGGCCACGGAATCCTTCTCGGGCGATAAATCGCCGCCGCCCTATCTCGCTGCCTTTGTCGAAATCGAGCTCGACAAGGAAACCGGCAAGGTGGATGTGGTCAACTATGTCGCTGTTGCCGACGTCGGTACGCCGATCAATCCGAATCTGGCCAAGATTCAGCTCGAAGGCGGACTTCTGCAGGGCATTGGAATGGCGCTCTATGAAGATGTACGTTATTCGGACAAGGGCCACATGCTCAGCCACAACATGATGACGTATACCATACCCTCACGCGAGGATGTTGGCAGGATCACAGTCGAGCTAGTCAATAGCTATGAGCCGTCTGGCCCATTCGGCGCAAAATCGGCCGGCGAAATCGGTATCGATACGCCGCCCGCAGCCATAGCGAATGCAATCCGCAACGCAATCGGCGTACGCCTTACGCAATATCCCTTCACGCCTGAACGGGTGCTGATGGCGCTTAGGCAGGCCGAAAAAGACCGGAAAGGACAGGCATGAGTGAACTGAGAAAATGGATTGCGGCGAGGCTCCGACGCGGGGAGTCAGTGGTACTTGCAGCAGTCACCCGCGTTTCTGGCTCGACATCGAGAGGTACCGATGCCCTGCTCGCGATGGACAGCACCGGCGCGATGAATGGCACAGTAGGCGGCGGTTTCATTGAAGGGCAGACAATAGAAACAGCGCGGCGCATGCTGGGGCTTGGTGGTTCACAGGCAGGCGCTCAGATGTCCACGGTCCAGCTTCCAGGCGCTCAGATTCCCGCGGCACGCCCGCCAACTGCTGAAATCGCTACAGCACAGTCACCAGGCGCTCAGATTCCCGCGGCACGCCCGCCAACTGCTGAAATCGCTACGGCGCAGTCACCAGGCTCCAGCCAAGACCTCGATTTCGACCTGACACCAGAGGCAAATCAGACCCAGATGACCTGCGGGGGGAGGCTCAGCATTCATCTCGAAAAACTGGAGCCGCAGAGCGTGGCGGCCCGTGCCCTTCTGGCCTGCATCGACAGCGTCGAGAATGGCAGACCATGTGCCTTTGTCGTCGTCAGGACACTCCATGCGCAATACAGTTTTGCTCTCGATGAGGGAGCCAATGATTCTGCAGCAATCCCTGCGCCACTACTTGATTCTCTCAAAGCGAACATGCCCGTGCTCGAAGGCGCTGCTGAATTCGAAATCGAAGATTCTTCGAACGCTGCACAAGAAAAGGCGCACGTTTTCTGGCTCGGCCTGCTTCCCGACCCCCAAGTGTACATTTTTGGCGCCGGCCATGTTGGCAAAGCAGTCTGCGATTTTGCAAGCCTTACCGGTTTTAGAGTCATTGTCACCGACGACAGGCCAGACATGCTCACCACGGAACGCTTTCCCCGTGCAAGCGAATTACGGCTCATTCATAGCTTCGAAGATGCGCTGACCGATGCTTCGGGAGCGCCGGCAGTCAGCATTGGGCCGCAGGACTGCGCCCTGGTGCTCACGCGGAAACCCGATATCGACAAGGCCATGCTCGCTCAGGTATTGCGTACAAATGCCGGCTATATCGGGCTTATAGGGTCGAAAAGCAAGCGCGACGGTATCTTTGCTGCACTTAAGGCCGAAGGGTTTGCCGATGCAGATATCGCGCGCGTACATGCTCCCATCGGCCTTGCCATCGGAGCGCGAACGCCAGAGGAAATTGCTGTGAGCATTCTCGCTGAAATCATTGCGGTGCGCGCCGGCATGCAAGCCCCAGCGGGTATTCTGCCCCAAGCGCCCCATTCGGGTTTTTCAGGCCATTCGGGCTATTCGTCCCAACAGCCCCATTCGGTGCATTCGCTCCAACAGCCCCATTCGGGCCTTTCAGGCCATTCAGGCGCGCAAGCTCCTGCAGGCACTAATAAAATCATGCCCAGATGAACAACATGCGATTCACAAATCCCGCCGCGATCATCCTTGCAGCAGGGCGTTCTTCGCGCATGGGAACGACAAAACCCCTCATGCTCATTGACGGCCTGCCGATGCTCGTACATGCGGCCGAAGCTTTCCGGGCGGCCACGATCGATTATATTATTGTCGTAACAGGATTTGATGCAGAGCGTGTCCAAGCTCTGGCTCGCGAGAGCGCTCTGCACCCTATTTATAACAGCAATTTCGACAAAGGCATGTTCACCTCAGTATGCGCCGGCATTGAAGCGCTTCCAGCAGAATTCGACAGCGTCTTTGTGCTGCCGGTCGACATTCCCTTTGTTTCGCCGCAGACGCTGAAGCGCCTGCAAACCTATGCGAACCGCGAGCACGGCGCGAATGCGAAGGAGCGTGGTGCGGCCAGCGCAGATGAGCGCGGAGCATCAGGAACTGAAGAAAGCACAGCGGGCACGCCTGTGGATATCAACAGCGCTGGCGGCACGCCTGAGGCCATTGAAAAAGCGGGCGCCTTGTTTCCGGGCGAGAACGGCTTGCCTGCGGCCGCGCACAGCCGGTCTGTTGTTATCCCGCGGTATAAGGGCAAAGCCGGGCATCCGCCACTCATACACCGCTCGATATTCGGCCAATTGCTCGGGTGGCGCGGCCCGGAGGGGCTCGGGGGATTTCTGAAAGCCCAGAGCTTCCTGGTTACCTACCTCGATGTCGAGGATCCTTTTATACTGCGCGATATCGACACACCCCACGACATGCAGTCGCTCATTTCTGAAAGAAACCTGCGAGGCCCCTCCGGGTTCCATTCCTAAAAAGCCATTGTTTTTCGATCTGCAATATTCTACCATAGGTCGAAAGGAATCACCGCAGAATGGATATCGCCGAAAAACTCTCGCATTTGGTACAATTCCCCACTGTTTCATCATTCAATCCCGAAGAAGAGGACGATGGCGCTTTTGCCGCACTCATTGCATCCTTGCCAGCACTTTTCCCTCGTGCGCACGCCAGGCTCGAGCGCATATGTATCGGCTCTCGAGGCATGGTCTATCGATGGCCGGGCACTGATCCCTCGTTGAAACCAGCTATCTTCTGCGCTCATTTCGATGTGGTTCCAGCTTCGGAAAACGATGCATGGGATGAACCACCTTTTTCGGGAGTTATCCGAAATGGCTATGTATGGGGCCGAGGAACACAGGATATAAAAGTCCAGCTTGCCTGCATTCTTGAGTCCGCGGAACAGCTTGCCGAAAAAGGCTTCCAGCCACGGCGCACCCTTTATTTTGCCTTTGGCGGCGATGAGGAAGTTGGAGGATCAAGAGGTGCGGGCGCAATTGCCAAATGGTTGTCCGAACAGCATATCCATGCTTCATGGGTCATCGATGAAGGCAGCCCTGTCGGTCAGGATCTGATAGGCTTTGTGCACAAGCCGCTTGCACTGATCGGCATTGCCGAAAAAGGATACGCCGACATCATCATAGAAGCGCAAGGTCAGGGCGGTCACGCTTCAATGCCGCCGCGCCATACTGCTTTAGGCGCAGTCGCTCATGCGCTTGCGGCTATCGAAGACAACCCCTTCCCCGCTCGTTTGACAAAAACGACTGATGGATTTCTCGCAGCGCTTGCTCCTCACGCAATCGCGCCGTACAAGCAGATTTTCGCGCTCCGGCATCTGCTCTCGCCCCTTATCCTGAAGGCCTTCTCCGCCATGCCTTCCACAAATGCCATGGTCAGAACTACCTGTGCCGCAACGATGGCACAGGCAAGCCCGAAAGAAAATGTACTTCCAACGTTGGCGCAGGCTGCAGTCAATGTGCGCATGATTCCAGGCATGAGAGCGGCAGAAGTAGTCGAGCGCTTTAATATGCTGGCCAATCCTTTCGGCGCAAAAGCATACATCAAATTTCCGGAACATGTCGTCGAAGCATCGGAGGAATCTTCAACTTCTTCGGAAGGCTGGATTGCGATTGAAAAAGCAGTTTCGGAAGCATTCCCCGAAGCCGTCCCGGCACCATTTTTATTTACCGCAAGCACGGACACCAAGCACTATCGAGCGCTTGCCGATGACATCTATCGCTTTACGCCGCTCGTGCAGACGCAGGAAGATATCGCGGCTGTCCACAATGTCAACGAAAAAGTAAGTATCGAGAATCTGGAGCGCTGTGTAGGCTTCTATCGTTCGCTCATGCAGATTTGCTGAAAAACGGCGCAGCACGACTACATTGTCGGGCAACATTGATGAATGCTGTGGCCCCCACAACATTGTAGCCCCACAATGTTATAGTCATTGCAACTATTGCAGCCGTTGCGGCTTTTGAAGTTGTTGCAGCCATTTCAGCCAGCGCAGCCGCCCCGGCATCCATGTATTTTTAGAGCAGCGGCACGCCGGCCCGCACTTCCTCGGCCCGCACTTCCTCAGCCCCCGCTTCTCGACCGCGAGCCGAGGTAGGCTTCTTTGACGGCAGGATCGCGTGCAAGCTCGCGCGCAGATCCTTCCTTAACAATTCTCCCCTGTTCGAGGATATACGCACGGTCAGCAACCTGCAGCGCCTTGAATGCATTTTGTTCGACAAGCAGTATCGTCTTGCCCATGCTGCGAAAGCGCTCGATAATTTCGAAAACCGTCTGAACCAGCAGGGGCGCCAGGCCCAGCGATGGTTCATCCATCAGAATGAATTCGCCATTGGTCATCAGAGCCCGCCCCATCGCGAGCATTTGCTGTTCGCCGCCCGAAAGCGTGCCTGCTCTCTGCTCTCTGCGTTCCCTGAGCCTCGGAAAAATGGCGAATACCTTTTCTAGATCCGCCTGAATCGCTTTCTTGTCACTGCGCAGATATGCCCCAAGCATGAGGTTGTCCTGTACACTCAGGTTTGCAAAAACAAGGCGCCCTTCTGGAACATGGCAGATGCCTGATTTTACAATCAAATCAGGCCGCCTAGGCAAAACGCCGCCATTGTAAAGAATGCTGCCTCGCACCGGCTTCAGAAACCCTGAAATGGTATTCAAGAGCGTAGACTTACCTGCACCGTTTGCGCCGATAATCGTGACGATTTCGCCTTTCTGCACAGAAAGCGAAACACCTTTGAGCGCGCGGATACCGCCATATGCCACATGCAGATTCTGTACTTCAAGCATCGGCAGCCTCCAGACTCGTACCCAAATAGGCTTCGATTACCTGCGGGCTTTTAGAAACCTCATCGGCAGTTCCCTCAGCAATCTTCTCTCCGAAATTGAGTACGACAATATGCTCGCACACGCCCATAATGAGGTCCATATGATGTTCGATTACGAGCACCGACAGCGAAAAATCATTCCGTATGCGCCCTATAAGGCGCATAAGCTGCTCTGTCTCATCAGGATTCATGCCCGCAGCGGGTTCATCGAGCAGAAGAAGCAGAGGATTGAGGGCCAGCGCCCGCACGATTTCAAGCCTGCGCTGCAGTCCGTAAGGCAAATTGTTCGCAACAAGGTCACGATAGCCCAAAAGCCCCATGATTTCGAGCAGGCTTTCCGCTTTCGCGATGAGCGCTTTTTCCTGCGTTCGGAAGCGAGGCAAACGCAAAATCGCTTCCGCGAATGAATAGCTGGCATTCATATGGCAGGCGGTGAGCACATTTTCAAACACCGTCAGGTTCTTGAACAATCGGATATTCTGGAATGTCCGCGTGATGCCCATATCCGCGATTCTGTATGGCTCAAGGCCAAGCACGGACTTCCCCTTGAACTCGATCGTCCCCGAGGTTGGCTTGTACACACCGGTAATCAGATTGAAAATAGTAGTCTTGCCTGCTCCGTTTGGACCGATAAGGCCTACAATGCTGCCCTCCGGCACATCGAAACTCACATTTCCCACCGCAGTGAGACCGCCAAATTTCTTGGTGAGATTCCGGATACTGAGTATGGGCGCCATTGTCAGTCCTCCTCTCCGCTTTGTGCATCGGCGAAGAGTTTTGTCCTTGCCTCACGGAGCGCATTGCGTTCAGCGAGCGCCTTCCGTATGCCGGATGGAGTGAGTTCCATTCCACCCATAAGGCCCTTCGGACGCGACACCATTATGAGAATGACCGCTGCTCCATAGAATACAAGGCGCCAAATTTCGAAAGCCCTTAGCACTTCCGGCAGTGCAGTCAGCACCAGTGCGCCCAGCACCGATCCCGAAATAGAGCCCAGACCGCCGAAAATCACAATAATAGTAAGCTCGGTGGACTTGGTGAGCGAGAACATCTTGGGCTGGATAAACGTCATGTAATGCGCAAAAAATACACCAGCCACGCCCGCATAGACAGCACTGATAATAAGCGAGATCATTTTGTAGCGAAACACATTGATGCCCGCAATCTGTGCGGCGAGCTCTTCCTCACGTACGGCAATCATATTCCGGCCATGCCTCGACTTGACGAGGTTTGCCAGGAACAGGACGGCGATCACGTCTGCAATCAGAATGACAAGAAAGGTGCTCCTCGCAGGCACGCCCGGCCAGCCGCGCGCCCCGCCGAATCGATTTACGTTGTTGAAAATGAGGCGAATTGCCTCACCAAAACCCAAGGTTGCGATACAAAAATAATCGCCCTTCAGATTCAGGCTTATTCTCCCTATGAAGTAGCTCACAATGCCGGCTGCGGCCCCGCCTCCCACAATCGCCAGAAGAAAAGGCAACCCCAGCCCCGCCGGCGTCGATGCGGGTGAGGCACTGATCCAGGCACCGACATATGCGCCAATCGCCATAAATCCCGCATGCCCGAAAGAAAAAAGGCCAGTAAACCCCGTGAGCAGGCTCAAACCCAGCACCGCAATCATGTTGATGCCGGCGAGCATCAAAATACCTTGAATATATGTCCAGCTCATGCCCGCCCCCTATGCCTTGTCCTCGGTCACTTTTCCCATGATACCCGTCGGCCGTAACACAAGCACGGCGATCAGAATCACGAAGGCGATGAGGTCTCTGAATTGCGATGACAGATAGCCAGCAACGAATGTCTCTATCGTACCAAGAATAACCGAACCAAGCACCGCGCCCGGCAAACTCCCCAGGCCCCCAAACACAGCCGCGATGAACGACTTCGTAGTGATATTCCCGATTTGAGGATAGACAGTGTACTTCATCCCGAAAAAGACGCCCGCAATACCAGCCAGAAAACCCCCAAGCCCGAACACGGTGAGAATCACCCTGTCGGTATTGACTCCCATGAGTGCGCATGCTTTGACATTATACGATGCGGCTTGAATTGCTTTGCCGAGCTTTGTCTTTTCGATAAATAGAATCAGCAGTGTAAGGCATGCCGCCGATATCGCAAAAATAATGAGATCGAGTCGCCCTATTGCTAAAGGGCCCAGCGTTATCGGCACTTTCGAAAATATTTCAGGGTAGGTGCGAAAGGTCGGCCCAATGGTAGCAACGACAATGTTTTCGAGCAGAATAGATGCACCCATTGCCGAAATGATGAAATAAAGAAAAGGCGCTTTTCGCTCGCGAAGCGGCTTATATGCGACGCGCTCGACGATAATCGCGACGAGGAGCGTGCCGATAGAGGCAAGCAGAAAAGCCGCAGCAAATGGAAGCTTCAGCAGTGTCAAGCTGAAAAAACCGAAGTACGCCCCCAGCATGATTACGCCGCCATGCGCGAAGTTCGAAAAATTCATAATGGAGTAGACGAGCGAATATCCAACGGCCATAAGCGCATAGACGGATCCAATGGAAAGCCCGTTGATCAATTGCTGGAGGAATTGAATCATAACCCTTCCTTTATCCTAGGATGCATAAACATGCAAACATTATTGAAATGAAAGAAAAAAGGCAACCAGCGCCTCCGCTGGTTGCCTTTGGTCCAATCATCACTGGGCTGCGTATTTTTCCTGAAAAACGTATTGCCCGTTGACGATCTTTATGATCGCGGCATCCTTGCCTTCGGGGTTATGGGTTTCGGGGCTGATGTGAATTCTGCCCGTAATGCCCTGCACATCGATGCCCTCAAAGGCTTTGGCCAATGCCTCGCCATTCACCTTGCCGGCTTTCTTCAAGCCTTCCACGAGGAGGAGGACTGCATCATGCGCGAGGAAGCCATTCAGCTCGGTCTCTTTTCCGTATTTTGCCTTGTACCGGTTTTTGAAATCCTGTACTGCGGGATCGGCATAATCGAGGTGGTTGACAAAATAGCTGCCCTCGACTGCCTTGCCGCCCATCGAAATAAGCTGATCCGAAGGCCAGCCGTCGCCGCCGAGCAGCACCTGCTTCAGGCCGAGCTCGCGCGCTTGGTTGGCTGAAAGCGCTACTTCCTTGAAGAAATATGGCATGAAGATGACATCGGGATTGGCAGCCTTGATTTTGGAAAGCTGAGGCCTGAAATCCACATCACCGGAATTGAAGGATTCGTCCGCTACGATCTTGCCGCCCTTCTTTTCGAAATTCAGTTTGAAGAATTCGCGTAAGCCCTGGGAATAGTCATCGCCCACATCGTACAGCACGGCTGCCTTCCGTGCACCCAGCCTGTCGTAGGCAAAGCCTGCAGCAACCGCCCCCTGGTACGGATCGATAAAGCAGACACGGAAGTTATAGGGTTTGACTTTTCCGTCTTGGACGGTGACCTTTGGGTTCGTGGCGACCGTGGCAATATCGGGCACTTTTGCCTTTTCGAGTATCGGTGCCATAGGAATGGCATTGCCAGATGAATTCGGGCCGATAATGGCAACGACTTTATCTTGACCGGTAAGGCGCTTTGTTACATTGACCGATTCCTGCGGATCGCCCTTGTTGTCATAGCCGATTACCTCAAGCTTATATTTCTTGCCTCCAACATCGATGCCGCCCGCAGCATTATATTCCTCGAACAGCATCTTTACGGTGTTGAGCTCATTCTCTCCCCATACCGCCTGGTCGCCGGTAAGCGCTCCAAGCCAGCCCACTTTGATGGTGTCGGATTTGCCGCTACTGCTGCAGCCGGCCAGTACGAGAACGATAGCCAGCGCCGCAAACAACAATTTCTTCATGCTCAAGTCCTCCTTGGAAGAGCGATAAAATTCTATTCATTATAGCCGGCACTCGGTGATATCACAAGCCTGAATTTTTTTCGGATATCGAGCAATGGCGTGCGGGCGATAGTACTGCATGCGGTGGCTATTCTTTCTCGAACGGCACGCCGAGCGCTGCAGGGGGTGTGGCGTTCATCGCACGCAGGACTTTGGCGATGTCACGCCGCACATTCTCAGGCAGACGCGCGAGGCTGCGCTCCACCCATTCCGCATTGCCGATATTGACAAAAAGCAGTGTCAGTATCATGAGGGGAAAGGGTGCCACCTGGAGCACCTGCGAGGGTACCGACGGCAGGCTCGGCTGCAGCACAAGGCCCAGCCACTGGAGGAATGCAAAGAGATATGCGCCGAACGCTGCGCGGAAAGGCTTCCAGCCTCCAAAAATCGTTATGGAGAGGACAATCCATCCAATACCATCAAGTCCAGAAATCGTACCTTTCCAGCCCGCCTTGACCGATAGAGAATAAATCGGGCCGGCAAGCCCCGCAATTGCACCGCCCAGTATCGCATAGAGATACCTCAGACGATTCACATTCGTGCCGCGCACGAAGGCCGCTGCAGGCCGCTCGCCGATGCCTCGCAGGGTCAGACCCGGCCTGGTCTTGAAGATGAAAAACCATGCAAAAATGACGAGGATGAACGAAAGGTAGGTCATCATGTCCTGCTGGAAAAGGATTGTGCCAAGCACTGGTATCCGCTCGAGTCCAGGAATGGGGAGCTGGGAAAGGCGCGGGCCCACCTGGCCCATGATTGGACTGCCGAGGAAGTAGGAAAGGTCTCGGCAGAGCAGCGCAAGCACGAAACCGACGGCAACCTGGGACTGAAGCAGGGTCAGACTGGCAAATACGACAATAAGAGATACGAAGGCGCCGATCAGGGCTCCTGCAAGAAAACCGAGCACCACGCTTCCTGTCGAAAGGGCTACGGCAAAGCTCCCCATTGCGGAAAGCAGGATCATGCCATTCATCGAGAGGTTGAGCACACCAGCTCGTTCGGAAATTGTCTCGCCGATTACGGCAAAAAGGACAGGGGCGGCAGAAGCAAGGACGCCTCCAAGACTCACAAAAAGCGCAGAATTGTTCATGATTTCACCTTCGTTTTCTTGAGAATCCGGGAACGAACTCCCTGGCCGAGAATGACAAAGAGCACCAGTGTCCCCTGAAGAACGCCGGCGAGCGATGAGTCCAGCTTGAGGACAATCGGCAGCTGAATCGATCCTACATTGAGCGCAGCAAAGAACAACGCCACCGGTGCGGCAAGGCTTGCCCGGTAGCCGACCAGCATGGCCACCATGAGCCCCAGATAGCCATATCCAGAGGAAATCGAAGGAATGAGGCGATGATAGACCGCTGTCACCTGCACCGCGCCCGCAACACCGGCAAAAATGCCACAGACCGCAAATGAGGACATCATGTACTGCCAGGTCGGAATACCGAGAATGTGCGCGGATCTCGCATTCTTGCCGACAGCTTTGAGTCTGAGACCGAAATAAGTCCCCTCGATCATTGCGTACACAACGAGAATGCCGATAATCGCCATAACCAGCGTTGCCGGCGTAAGCCTTGAGGAACCTTGGGCAATCGGCATCCAGAGTGAACGATCGAACGGAATAGTCCCGGACATGGATGCAACTCCCGGCCTCTTCCATGGACCGAAAATGAGCCAAATATTGAGCGCTGTCGCCACAAAATTGAGGCCAAGGCCGCCGAATATTTCGTTCACCCCGCCAAATGTCTTGAGCGCGCCTGCCAGCATGGCCCAGAGCGCACCGCCCAGCATGCCCGCCAGGACAGCAAGAATCAGAATGAGCGTGGGATTCCACCCCGACTGTTCCATAAGGCGCATTGCCCATGTGGTAAAAATAGCTCCTAATGTAATCTGCCCCTCGATTCCGATGTTCCACAGCCCAACCGTAAAGGTGACAAGAAGCCCTGAAGTCGCCAGCAGGAGCGGCACCCATGACACCAATACATTCGTCACTACATCCCAGGAACCGAGCGCGCCGAGCACAATATATTTATAGGCGGCAAACGGCTGCGCCTTTGCCAGAAACAGCACGCCGGTTGTTACAATGAGTGCAAAGAGAATTGCGGCCACTTGGAAAAGAAGACGAGTTGCACGGTTGTCACGCATGGGCTGCCTCCATTTCGAGTGTTTCCCAGTCCTTGCCGCCGATAAGCCGGCCCAGCCGCTCTACGCTCAGCGTACGTGCCTCCAGCGGCGGACTCACACGCCCTGCAAAAAATACCAGCACACGGTCGCTGTACTTCAGAATTTCATCGAGATCAGCCGAAATGAAAATGATAGAAGTACCGCGCGCACAGCGCTCCTTGAGCTTGTTCCAGATATAGATTGTCGATTCGATATCGAGGCCTCGCGTCGGATGTTCGACCAGAATGAGCTTCAAAGGATCGCGCATGAGTGCGAGCAGTGCCCGCTGTTGGTTGCCACCAGAAAGGGATTCTACCGTGCTGTCCGGCCTTCCTTTAATATTGAAGGCCTGAATTCGGCTCTTTGCAAGCGCTTCAGCTTTCTTGCGGTCGATAAAAAGGCCTTTCATCCCTTCGGAAAGAATAAAGTGCTCGGTCAGCGTGAGGCCAGGGACAAGCGCCTGCTCGAGCCGCGCCGCAGGCAGGTAGGCCACACCATGCTTTCGGAATTCGTGGTAGGTCCGCCCTGTCATATCCTTTTCATCTTCGTCGAGACAGAAGGACCCTCCGACGGGCTGTGCGAGCCCGGCACAGGCTCCAAGGAATAGCGTCTGTCCCGAACCTTCCATGCCCGCAAGGCCTATCACCTCTCCCGCGCGCACCTGAAGATCCAGTCCCTTGATCTGTATCCTGATACCTTCAAGATCGACATGCTTTATATGCAGGACATTACTGCCGAACCGAAGCTGTGCCTTGGGTTCCAGCGCAATTTCCTTGCCAAACATCATCTCGACAAGGGCTCCTGTTTCGAAGGGCGGATCCATGGAGCCGACAAGCTTGCCTTGCCGGAGGACCGAAACCCTGTTGCAGAGCGCTTCGACATCTTCGAGCTTGTGGGAAACAAAGAGAATCGTCATGCCTTCGGATGCAAGCTTTTTCAGGGTCGCAAACAGTTTTTCTTTCTGCGGAAGGCTGATGCCGGTTGTCGGTTCGTCGAGAATGAGTGCACGTGCTCCCAGCCATAGCAGGCGCAAGATTTCGAGCTGCTGGCGTTCACCCACCGTGAGCATGTCCACATACGATTCAGGATCGATGGAAAAACCAAAGCGATCTGCAAGCTCCCTGAATTCTCTGGTTGCGTTTTTGTAGTTTGGAATCAGGTTCCCCCTGCTCCCAAGAATGAAATCATCGATGACCTTGAGAGGCGGAAAATCAAGCGGATCCTGATGCAGCATACCGATGCCATGCCGGATGGCGTCTGCTGGCGAGGCAATCCTGACTTTTTTGCCATCCAGCAGAATATCGCCAGAGTCGGGGCTGTAGAAACCGGATAGAATCTTCATGAGCGTACTTTTCCCCGCGCCGTTTTCTCCGAGGATACCATGGATGCTCGATGAGGGCACGGCAAAGGAAATATCGTCGTTTGCGCGCAGAGCGCCAAAACACTTGGTTATTCCACGCAACTCAATGTGCATCGCAACCTTCTTTCTGCCTCTCATACACGACGGAGGCGCGGAGAGTACGTTTCGACTTCTCCGTGCCTCCGTTTTCAGATGTGTAAGAGGCGTATTGTAGCTGTTACTTGGAGACCGACTGGCCTTCCATACCTTGCAGAAGCTGCGGGAGATACCATATCTGCTGGTCTGTCGCTTTTTCTCCCTTTTTCAGGAAAACGCTGCCATCCTGGTAATTCAAGGGGCCGGTCCAGAGGTTGAGGCCTTTCTCCAGCTCGCCGATGAACTTGTCGATCGCTGCCGACGCTTCTTTAGACAGAGTACCTTTTATGAAGCCTACAGCCGACGTGTCAGGATTATTGATATTCTTCCAATCCGGGCCATTCCACTCAAAGTGATTTTTCCAGGTGCCATTCATTGCAGCCCTTGCGGCGTTGGCATAGGCGGGGCCCCAGTTGAAGTAGGGCACTCCGAGTGAAACGCCCTTGCCCTCATCGATCGCTTTGGAGTAATCGTAGGGGATTGCCCAAACCTGCTTGCCCTGAGCGGTATATTTGGCGGCCTCGGCTACGGCCTCCGTCGTATCGATACCGGAAATGACGACATCGAAACCGGAGTTGAAGAAATCATCGGCGACCTGCGTCGGATCCGAAGTGACGCCAGGGATGTTGAACCAGAACCCAATCCAGGTAACTTTGAACGTCAGCTTAGCGGGATCCTTCTTGAGATAGTTGACCCAGGCATACCGGGCGCCAAGGTAGGCGGAAGCTGCAAGGCGGCGGGTTTCGTCATTGATGAGGGGGCCCAGAAAGCCGATCTTGCCGGTTTTGGTGGTCATGGCTGCGGCGACGCCAGCGATCATTTTCATGTACTCCATTCGGCCCATGATATTGATCATGTTGGGAAGCGGCTTGTAGTCCTTGCCTTCCTTCCACTGCTGGGAGCCTGAGGTGAGGATGACGAAAATGTCCTTGTGGTCCTGGGCAAATTTGATTGCCTCGTCGGTCATATCATCCGAGCTGAATATCACGAGTTTGGCGCCCTGGGCGACAAGGCTCTCACCAAGCTGGGATACGGTGGTTCCGGGGCGGTCCGCCGAATTCGCTTTATCGATGTACACGAGTTTGGTGCCGGGAACCTTTGCGAGCACATATTGCACGCCATCATAATTCGCTTGGCTCCATCCATGGTCGTTATACGGGCCAACCATCACGAGCCCGATGGTGAGGTTAGGTCCGGCAGCAGGAGGTGCGCTCTGGGCAAAAGCAGCAGAACCCGCGACGACGGCAATGAGCATCAGAAAGAAAAACCTGGAAACGTTCCGCATTTTTCTACTCCTTGTCAATACTTTTCCGGCAACGCCGGATGTTTTGATTTTTTCATGAGGTTGCTGTGCTGTCAAGGCAGAAAGCGACTTCTGGTCCGTTTTTCGCGTGCGGAAGAGAGGGTGAGCGGACAAGTTGATTTCGGTCGAATTGCTAATTTCATCAAGGGCGAACACCGATGTCGCGCGCAAGCATGAGATATGTGCTGGCTGTCCATGCAAATGCTCGATCTCTCAATGGCGCCCCCGTTATGGCATCGTAATTTTCGGCAAAGCCCGATGTCTCGACGAGATGGAGAAAGCGCGAACCGATCTCTCTCGCAAGGTCATTTTCCTTAGAGCGGAAAAGAGCGTCGATCATGAGGAAGGTCGATGGAGCCCAGATTGGCCCAAGCCAGTAGCCATCACTGGAATAATGCCGGCTCAGTGTCGACTCTGTGGCTATGCCCCATTGTGTGATGTATCCTTCTTCTTCGAGCGATTTCAACAGCGATGTGCGGGTCGATTCTGCCAAGCGATTGCCAAGCAGAAGCTGAAGAAAGGGCAGCAGTGACTTGTTGGGAATTTCTTCGTGAGTGCCTGAAGCGACAAAGTCCATCCTGCCGCGGCGAGTAAGGTGGGATCTCGCAAGGTGCAGAAAAGCCTTCGATTTTGTGCGCCAGGACTCAGCCTCTTTCGACTGTTTCAGCTCGTCTGCCAGCGCTGCGAGCGTATCCATCTGCAGTACGAGAAAGGTTGCAAGATCAGGTGCTTCCAGGGGCGGTCTGAACACGAAGGGAGACGCATTATCCCAACCTGAATCGTTGCCATGATCATATTGCGGCACGCCGTCGCCATCATAATCTCTGCATGAAAACCAGAAATCAGTCCAGTGTGCCAAATGTGCGTATGCTTCTTCTTTCATTGATCTATCGAGGCATCCCAGCTTGAGCATTCTGGCAACAGCCCAGCCATGGACTGGCGGTTTTGTGAAATTCCGCACCACGCGGCGGTCGAAAACTGCGTCGGGAAGTGCGCCGAACTCGTCCTGGTGATCGAAAATCGTCATGATCTGATTCCATGCCAAGGCTGGGTCTCCTGGGCAAAGCGCTAGAGCGGTAAAGCAATGGTCCCAGCTCCAGATACCGGTCAGCCTGTCTTTGGTCGCGAGCACGGTCGGCCTTTTTATGGCGCCTTCGGGGTTTACCATGCAGGACCAAAGAATGTAGCGTGCAATATCCGCAGTCTCCGAAAAAGCTTCCACAGCCCGGTGCCGGGAAGCAAATGCTTGAAAATCAGCCTCGACGGACGCTGCCTCATCTTCGAAGGAGGCATGGAGCCTATTGGGGGTCAAGGCTTGCGCAAATTCTTCGATAACAATATCAAGCTCGCCTGCAGCATCGGGATGCATTTCGAAATGCATGGGTTGGCTGCCCTGTGCCTGCCAAGGAGCATCGACAAAGAGCTTCCCGCGCAGGGGGGTCAGCATGAGCCGCAACCCCGCACCCAGCATGTTGACAATCCAGCTGCCTTCGCCTCGCGGAATCGCACACGAAAGCTCGGGACCAGGGATGGACGAAAGCTTGAGCACAGTCCCTCTGCCTCTGAACCGGACAGATGAGGTGGTCGGCATGCAAACCTCGACAACCCGGCTGTGCTTGCCTTCTGCCCCGTCTGGGAAAAGGCGCATGATACTTGGGCTGGCCTCCGCTTGGATTTCGCGGCCGCCATCCGCAGGCAGGTCGATTCTGAACAGCTGCTGGTAATCACCGCGATCCCTGACAGTGCGCAGATAGAGGCCTTCGGGGACATGCCTTGTGGGGTCGGAGGCCTTTATCCACGAAATGGCAAGCCAGGAACCTCTTCGGCTGAAAGGGATCTCTTTTACATCAAAATAAATCATAATTCTTGTCTTGCATTGATCTTAGCTGAATTCAGCCGTGCGTTGTGCCACGCTTGAAAAAGGCGTCCTCGATGGCCTTCCTGTCCACCTGCAAAGTCGAATCGAACCTGATATCGGCTCCGACCAATTCCGCACCAATGCCGACCGAGAAAATGCCTGCAGCCCGTATCGCATCGATGCCTGCCTGGGCGTCCTCGAATGCGACACAATCTTTGAGCCTTGCGCCGGCCATCTCGGCCGCCCTGATGAAAATCTCGGGATCGGGCTTGGGCATGCATACAGCTGCTGCATCGACAATCCGGTCGAAAGTGCCTTCGAGGCCGAGCCGCTCGATTATCACAGGAGCGTTGCGGCTTGCTGATGCCAGGACAAGCATGCAACCATCGTTCTTGAGTGAAGCAAGCAGGTCCGCCATGCCGGGGAGAATATCGCCAGGACCTACATGCTCGACAAGTTCGCGGTAATAGCGGTTCTTGCGATCGGCAAGCTCCGCAAGGCTTTCCGCTTCGTACTCGGCAACATGGCTGCCCAGGACAATACGAAGAGACGCCATCCGCGAAACGCCCTTTACTAGTTCTCCAGTTTCAGGCTTGAAGGGAATCCCGAGCTCATCAGCGAGCCGCTTCCATGCGCGCGTATGGAGTAATGCCGTATCGGCAATAACGCCGTCGAGGTCGAAAATCCATGCAAGAGGCTTCGGACGTTCGTCTATGCAGACAGGCGCGCCGCTCGCGAGATGATAGCGTTTTCCTTCATGTTCGATATCGATTTCAGTACCCCATACCAGCGAATAGGTCGATGTTTCGGCCGTGTAGTCGCATCTGATCCTCGAGCCGTGCCAGGCAATCGAGAACGCGAGCCGTTTCCATATAGTCGGCAGCTTCGGACTGAAGGAAAGGCAACCCTTATCTTCACGCATGCCCGCAAATCCATAGACGACCGATATCCAGCTTCCAGCCATTGCGGCTATATGCACGCCGTCGCGCGAATTCCCATGGACATCGTCCAAGTCCATGCGAGCCGTCTTCGCGAAGTATTCATAGGCTTTTTCGGTTTCTCCGCATTCAGCGGCTGCAACACTCTGAATGCAGTGGGACAGCGATGAATCGCCTGTAGTCAAAGGCTCATAGAAGCGAAAATTCCGCATCTTCTCGGCCAGCGAGAAACGTTCGTGCCTGAGGAACATCGCGAGCACGGTGTCGGGCTGTTTGAGTACCCGCCTGCGGTAGATCATAAGGGGATGGTAATGGAGCAAAAGAGGAAATTGCTCACGAGGCGTTTCGGCCAGATTCCAGACAGGCCTGTCCATGAATTGGTCGTCCTGCGGAACGACGCCGGTTTCTTTGTCGAATGGGATGTACATCGAATCTGCTGCTCTGCGCCATTCGTCGATTTCCGATGGAGAAAGCCCTATCCGCTCCGCAAGGGCTTTGAATACTTCAGGATGCTGATCCTGTAATTCCATCGCTGTTTTCCATGCATACCGGAGGTTGAATTCAGCCATGAGGTTGGTATATGCATTGTTATCCACGAGAGCGGTGTACTCGTCGGGTCCTGTGACGCAGGGGATGCAGAATTTTCCATCCTTGCGCGGATTGAAAAATCCGAGGCCCATCCACAATCGCGCAGTTTCGAACAAAAGCTCCGCGCCCCCTTCCAGCAGGATGCTTTTATCGCCCGTCGCTTCTGAATAGCGCACGAGCGCGTAGGCAATATCTGCATCGATATGGAACTGGGCGGTTCCTGCAGGATAGTAAGCACTCGTTTCTTCTCCGTCGATGGTTCTCCAGGGGAAAAGAGCTCCCGGCAGAGACAGCTCACGGGCTCGCTCCCGGGCTTTTTCGAGGATACCTATCCGGTAGCGCACGAGCGATCTGGCAATCGCTGGAGCCTCATAATCAAAAAACGGCAGGGCATATATTTCGGTGTCCCAAAAATAATGGCCTTCATACCCTTCACCGGAGAGACCCTTTGCGGCTATGCTCGTTCTGCCATCCCGGCCCGCGGACTGCAGGAGGTGGAAGAGATTGAAGCGCAGACCTTCCTCCATGGTGGGGTCGCCCTGTATCAGTATATCTGCCCCAGCCCAGAATGTACGCAGATAGTCAGCTTGCAGCGAGACAATTTCCTCGAAGCCATGGTTTGCCGCGTTTTCGGCTGCCGCGCGGGCTTTATCGGCAAGCTGCTCTATCGCATCCGCTTGGCCATTGACCACCGCGACGAACTTGTCGAGTCGAAGCCGTTCGCTGCCAGCACAATCTGCACTATACAATGAAAAAAGTGTTTCTCCGCTCGCGGAATGCTCAACCCGCAGCATGCTCGATCCGGTAAATGACACAACATGCCATACTGCGACAGCCAGACCCAGACCGGAGCGCACAGTGGTTCCCGCCAGCAGAAGAGCTCCATCACGCGCTTCTACTGTGCGCCAAACAATCGGATTTGCGTCGATGTGCGAGCCTACCCTGGGGTCTCCTGCTTCTGCTGGCCGGTTTCGTACGCTGCCATCCAGCAATGATACGAGCTTAAGCGAACACGCGGTGTCAGGGCTTGCCTCATAGCGCATGGCTGCGATTTCCGCCTTTTCGAAGGACGCAAGCCGCTCGCTGTTCACGCGGATATGCACTCCCGATGGGCTTTGCCACTCGAGCCTGCGTTCGAGCTTGCCCGCATCGAGATCAAGGCATCGCTTATAGCTTTTCAGTCCCGCAGCAAAGTCCAGCGGCGAACCATCGACTTCGAGCTCGATGGAAGCAGCATCAGCTACATTGAGTATGGTCTGGTGGTTCCTTGCATAGCCATATGCCCATTCACCATACTGAATAGGCTTTTTTTCAAAAAATCCGTTCACGAATGTTCCGCGGTAGACGGAATGGCGCCGCTCTTCGTCAGAACCGCGGATTCCGAAATGCCCGTTCCCCACCATGAAGAGCGACTCGTACAAAGCAGCTCGATCGGGATCGAAGCTTGTCTGGGTTATGCATCTGGACATCTATCAAACCTTTCTGCAGGACTGCCTGATGGTGAGGTTTGTCGGCAGAAGCCGCAGTCCTCGATGGACTGGAGCACCCCGGATGAGGCGTAGAAGTGTTTCAGCTGCAGTCCTGCCTATGCCTTCTGCCGGTAGGGTTACAGTGGTCAGCGGGGGATTGGTGTAGAGCGATAGATAATCATCGTCGAAACCCACGACAGAGATATCGTCCGGAATGACAAGCCCTGCGTCTTCCACCGCACGCATGACGCCGTATGCGACGACATCGTTGGTACCGAAAATCGCAGTGAGCGACTGTTTCGACGATATGAGGTCTCGGGCAGCTTCATAGCCCGATTCTTCGGTGAAATTGGCAAAACGTACGTTGGAATCGCATATCTCTACGCCATTGCGGCGCATTTCTCCGCAAAAGCCCTCCAGCCTCGCTCTTACCGCAAAAAAGGTTTCCGGAGCATGCGCAACGACACCGATATTGCGATGCCCGAGCGACAGCAGATAGCGCGCAACGCCAGCTGCAGCCTCGCCGTTGTCGATATCGATTTGGATGAGCCCTTTGTCGGGAAGAGCACCAATGATTACAAAAGGAAGATTGGAAGCTTCAAGCTCCGCAATGCCCGGATCATCGGCGTGGGTATTGAGAAGAATTGTGCCATCGAAGCCGCTTTTTCTTGCTGTTTCAAGATAATCGTGGCGCGACACCCGGAAATGCAAGACCCGCAGATCATAGCGTTCCTTGTGGATAGGCCGGCTCATGCCCTCGATGAGCCGCATAATGTAGGCATCCGAAAATGCCGACTCGGAGTGGCAGACCATGAGGCAGATCGAGCCATCGCGGTTTATGGCAGTCTCGACTGCCGACATATCCGGCATATAGCCGAATTCTTTTGCCGCCACAATAATGCGCTGGCGCGTCTCTTCGCTTATGCTCTTGCCCCTCGTATTATTCAGCACAAAGGAAACCGTCGTGCGGGAAACGCCGGCAATTCTTGCTATTTCAGCCTGAGATATGGATTTGCGCTTTCTATTGCTCATGTGCTAGCTCGTCCTTTGCTCGTCTTTTGCCTGTTAGCCTTTGACCGAACCTGCGAGAATTCCCCGTACAAAATATTTCTGGAGAGTAAAGAAAACAAGCATCGGCAAAAGCATTGAGATGAAAGCTGCCGCGGTCAGATATTCCCACCCTCCACCGTATGAATTTACCATATTGCTCATGGTCACTGTCATTGGCGCTACCGCCTGTGTACCACCCAGATAGATGAGCGCGATCAGAAGATCGTTCCATACCCACATGAACTGGAATATGGCAAGCGAGGCGATTGCGGGTACTGACATGGGGATAATGAGCTTGAAGAAAATCTGCGGATGTGTCGCCCCATCAAGATAGGCTGATTCAAGCACAGAGCCGGGAAGGTCCTGCATGAAGTTGCGCAGAAGGTAAATTGCAAAAGGCAGTCCATAGCCCGTATGGGCGAGCCATATTGCAACAAAGCTCCCGGTCAGGCCGAGTGCATTGAACAGCTTGAGTACCGGAATGAGGGTCAGCTGGAGCGGCACGACGAGAAGGCCGATTATCACCAGGAAAATCGTCTCCTTGAATGGAAAGCGCATCCAGGCAAAGGCATAGGCCGCGAACGCCGCGATCAAAATGGGCATGACCGTCGAGGGGATGGCTATGATAAGGCTGTTGATGAACGAAATGCCCATATGTCCCCTCGTCAGTACATATGTGTAGTTCGATAGGGTGAACTTGAAAGGCGGCAGCAAGGCCGTCCACCAACCCGTTGTCGAAATGAGATTGTGTGGTCTGAATGATGAAACCAGAAGCCCTAGAGAGGGAACAAGCCAGCCCGCGCAGATGACGATAAGAATAAGGTGCAGAACGAGGCGGGACAGTGGACTTTTGGAAGAAGCATGTCTATGCATTGGCTCCTCCCTGCCTGAAACGTTTGATATTCAAGATCATGACGGGGATTATCGCCACGAGCAGAATGACAGCGATAGCGCTTGCTCTTCCATAGTTGTGATAATTGAACATTTCCTTGTACATGCGGTTTGCGATGACTTCTGTATTAAGATTGCCGTTGGTCATCACATAGACAATATCGAATATCTTCAGCACATCGATGATGAGGGTGGTTGCGACAACAGTAATGGTAGGCGCAAGAAGCGGCATCGTGACGAACCGGAAAATCTGGAATTCATTGGCCCCGTCGATCCTCGCGGCTTCCAACACATCAGTTGGGATACCCTTAATACCCGCCGACAGAATGACCATGGCAAAACCTGTCCACATCCATATGCCGACAACAATGAGGGCAATATTATTGGTGGCTGTATTGAAAAGCCATGCCTGCGGCTGGTAACCCGGGATAACCGCAGACAGGACTGCGTTGACCGTTCCGATCTGTGGTGCTCCGGCAGGCTGGAAATCATACATGAATTTCCAGATGATACCCGCTGCGACAAATGAAATTGCCATTGGCAGGAACACGATCGATTTCGCGACCGCTTCATATTTGACCCTGTCGGCCAGGAGCGCGATGAGCAGGCCAAAGGTCAGTGTCGCCAGCGTGAACAGCACGAGCCACAGCAGGTTGTTGCGCAGCACGAGGAGCATGTTCTGGTCCGTGAAGACATATTTGTAATTCGCAAGCCCCACATAGCCCTTCGATGCAGCATCTTTCATGCTCAGAATGATTGTCGTGATGATGGGGTAGACGAGAAATACCACCAAAAGGATAGTGGCAGGCGCAATCCAGAAAATCGCCCGCACAGACGAGCTTCTTTTGTGCGCAGCCTTGCCCAGTAGCCGCTCAGAGAGTGTGATGTAGCCGATAAGCAGAAGCGGTACACCGAGAATCGCTACAGCGAGCATCAGAATCGTCGGTGAATTCATCTTCCCTCCCTGGACAATATCGAAACGTTCTCCTGCGGGCATAACCTCGCAGGAGAACGCATTCATCGAATCAAGAGATCGGGTTCATTATTTATATGCATCTTTGCGGACCTTTTCGAGGTTCGCCAGGATGGAGTCTAGGTCGGAGGGCTTGTTCACATAGCTTACCACGGCCGACCAGAATGCATTGTTCATTTCTGGTTTCATCATGTCGGAAGCATCGAATACCACAATTTCGGTATCGTTGAGCAGGGAAGCCGCTCTCTTGGTAAGCGCATCGGGGTAGAAGGTGAGCGCTACATTCCTGTTGGTGCCAAGACCGCCCGTGCCTGCTGCCCAGAATGCCTGGGCTTCCGCGCTGGCGATATAGTTCATGAATTCCTTCACTTCAGGTGTAGATCTGAATGCCACAAAGAGGTCTGCAGCCACTTCCATTGCCTTCGAGTACTTGGGATTTATGGATGGGAATCCCACAAAGTTGAAGTCGGTAACTGGTTTTGCGTTCGGGAACTGGTTCATGATAAAGCTTTGGATAAAGCTTGCCTGCATATGGAAATAGGCTTGCGGCGGTTCCTGGAAAAGCGGTGCAGCGGCGTTGCCGAAATTGGTCGAGTTGATATAGGCCGCTCCACCATAGGCCATCTTGGGATCGGCCACAATCTGTCCGAAGGTCTGCCATGCTTTTTTCATCTCGGGACTGGTCCACGAAACCTTGCCCTCATACCAATCCTTGTACATCTGAGGTCCGTTCTGCCTGAGGAATATATTTTCGATCCAGTCGGTCCCTACCCAACCGGAAGCCGAGCCGCTTTCGATGCCAACCGCCCATGGTGTCTTGCCCATGGCCTGGATTTTTGCACTTTCTGCCAGCATGTCATCCCATGTCCATCCATTCTTCGGCTCTTCTAGGCCGGCAGCCTTCATCGCCTTCGGATTGTACCAGACCAGTCCTTTGACGGCGGCTTTCATGAAAATGCCGTAGAGCTTGCCATTGACGCTGCCCAGGTCTTTCCATCCCTGTGCATAGTTTTTGGCAAACGCGTTCATGTCCAGGATGTTGGAAAGGTCGGCAAGCTTGCCTTTGTTCGCAAGCTCAATCATCTTCCCCGGCCCGGTGAGACCAGCTACATCAGGCGGATTTCCCGCTTCGACACGCGTCGTAATGACCGCATCGAGATCGCGCGTCCCTTCGAAATCGACCTGAATGCCGGTTTTGTCGGTAAAGGCCTTGCACATGGCGTTGAAGACGTCCAGTTCCTGTCCGCCCCAGACGCCGAGTACCGTGATCTTCTTTGCTGGCGCTGCAAAGAGCATCGCGCCGCAAAGTATCAATAAAACGACAGTAGCCAGGTTTTTTTTCATCGAAAAACCTCCTTCGAGCATTGAATAGCGTTACTAACACGCTTTAGTTACATTATAGACCCGCTTTCCAATTCTGGCAAGTCATTTTTGGAAGAAAAACATAACGGTAGCTTCTAGGACTTTTTCTGACTTCTGCAGGCTCTCGTACTAGGCCTGTACCGACCCGGATGCAGCCCGAGCTGCAAGCTTTTCCTTCAGGTCTGCGATATCCTTGGGAATAAAGCGCCCCGCAAAGATGAAAAAGGCAAAACATGCGGCCCATGCCACCGTGCATATAATGAGGATCGCGTTTCCGAGCGTGCTTTTATCGGCAATGATTCCAGCCATGAGGGGGGCAAGTGCGGAACCCGCAGCTTCGATAAAATTCTGCACCGCATTCGTCGTGGACCGGATTTCAGGCTCGGTCACATCATAAAACGACGAAAGCACATTCGGCGACGCAAAGGGAATGAACAGCGCGGTAGCACACAGCATAATGCCAAAAGGCAGGTGTGCAGCCAGAGGTATGTTCATGGTAATCCATAAAAGCACCGCCCCAATGGCCACACCCGCTGCACCCACGATCACCCGCCCTTTTGGTGTCTTTCTGAAAAGCCTGTCGCCCAGTGCCCCTCCCAGCGGATAACCCGCCGCCAGAATGAGCACCGCTGGAACCATCGTCAGAAGCGTCTGTGTATCGCTGTACCCACGCTCGGTCTTCAGGTAGTCGAAAAACCAGTAGGTGATGACATTCCAGGGGAACACGCCGATGAAGCCCTGCAAAAAAAGAATAATGAGACTCTTCTTTTTGAAAAGACCGCCCACGGTTTTCCAGCTGAACTTGAAACGTTCCAGATGCTGTACTGAGGAAAGCTCGGGTTCCGTCGAGCCTCGCGGCCGATCCTTCACGAAAAGAAAGATAATGAAGGACACGATAATTCCGAGCGAGCCAGTGAGGTAGAACACGTTCCGCCAGCCGTAGACCGCTCCAAAAGCCAGGGCAAGAATCATTCCCACGAGGTAGCCGAAGGGCTGGGCCACCTGCAGAAATCCGTATATCTTGCCCCGCTTTTTCGGCGGATAATAGTCGGAAATGAGGCTGTAGAGCCCGGGGTAGCTCGAGTCATCGATGCCGGTACCTGCACGGGTAGCAAGGAATATCGGGTATGTGGGGGCTATGGCGTTGAGCCAGGTCGATGCCCCCCACAGAAAGGACGCGAGGGCGAGGAGTTTCGGCCGCGAGAACTTGTCGTAGAGCCATCCCCAGATCGGATAGAAGATGGCACCGACGATCAAGGCTCCCGTGGTCACCGCGCCCATCTGGGTACGGCTGATCTTGAAGGTATCCATAATCTGAGTGGTCAGCGGCCCGATCAGCAGCTTGTCCGCCTGATGCAAAAGCATAAAGAAGAACATGATCCAAAATGTAGAGCGCGCGCCTTTTACGACGATTTCCCTTGCCTTTTCTTCCATACGATTTATGATTTCCGTTTACGGGTCATGACATCGAATATCACCGCAAAGAGCAGTACAAGGCCACGAATAATGTACTGCAGGGATATATCAGTTCCGAGCAGGTTCATGCCGTTCATCAGCGACATGTACACAAGCGCACCGACCAGTGAACCCGTTACCGAACCGATGCCGCCCGCTGCCGAAACGCCGCCGATGTATGCTGCGGCGATTGCGTCGAGCTCGAACAAGGTTCCTGCCTGAGGAGTGGCCGATTTGAGCCTCGCGGTAAAAAGTATACCCGAAAGCCCCGAAAGAAGTCCCATCGATGCGAACACCGCCATGGTGATATTTTTTACATTGATGCCCGAAAGCTCGGCAGCTTCCGGGTTGCCACCCACCGCATAAATATGCCGCCCTACTACTGTTCTCCTTGTGATAAAGTCATACACCAGAACCACTGCAAGCATAATAACGACTGTCCAGGACATGCCGTTGTATCCAGCAAGAATCCAGGTAATAAAACCAAGGACGACCGATATGAAGACTAGCTTGGCAGCAAATAACCCGGTCGAAAGCACTTCGAAGTTATACTGCAGCTTCCGCCTGCGGTCGTTCAACTGGCCTACAATGAAGAGCACAATTGCAACAGCGCCCAGCAGAAGCGTCGTCTTGTGCAGGTTAGGCAGGAAGGATGTACTTGCAAACAAGTCCGGAATATAGCCGTTTCCGATTGCGTTGAAGGATTCATTCGGAACGATGATCGTGCCGGTCGCGGCCGTAACCAACATCAGGGCGCCCCGGTAGATCAGCCATCCTGCAAGCGATGCGACGAATGCCGGAATGCCGAGCTGGGCGACAGGAAAGGCCGTAAGAAGGCCTGCAACGATACCAAGCAGGAGTACGAGCAGTATGGTAAGCCATACCGGCCAGTTCCACTGGGTAAGGGCAACCGCTGCGATCGCGCCGAGGAATCCCGAAAGAAATCCGACCGACAGGTCGATATGCCTGATCACGATGACCAGGGTCATTCCTACCGCAAGAACGGCAATGTACCCTGTCTGGTTGAGCAGGTTGGCAATATTTCTCGAAGATATGAAAAGCCCTTTCGAAAGAATCGTGAAAACCGCCATTATGACTGCCAGCGCAATGTACATGCCATATTCGCGGACATTCTTTTTCAGTACCGTCAGCAATTCGTTCATTCTTTCCCTCCTCAGTACTGCGTGGCAAGGCGCATGACTGCTTCCTGAGTCGCCGTTTTTGCATCGAGCTCGCCTGTTATCGTACCGTTTGCGACAACGTAAATCCGGTCGCTCATGCCAAGAACCTCCGGCAATTCGGAAGAAATCATAAGTATGCTCATGCCTTTGGCCACGAGATCATTGATTATCGTATAAATTTCATATTTTGCGCCGACGTCGATTCCTCGCGTGGGCTCGTCGAAGATCAGAAGATCCGGCCCGACAAACAGCCATTTTGCCACAGATACCTTCTGCTGGTTGCCTCCCGAAAGATTCATCACGAGCTGATGAATTCCGGGTGTCTTTATGGAAAGGGATCTGACGAAATTGACGGCATTCTGCTTGTCGAGCTCTTCGTTGACAATGCCGTTTTTCGACACTGCCTGCAGATTTGCAAGTGAAATGTTGTACTGGATTGACTGGATGAGCACGAGTCCGTTGCGCTTGCGGTCCTCGGTCGCGTACGCAAGCCCTGCCCTGATTGCCTGGCGCGGATGATGGAATACTTGCTTTTTGCCTTTGAAAATCATCTCGCCTGTGGTGATAATATAACCATCGGGATTACCAAAAAGACTGCGCGCAAGTTCAGTACGTCCCGAGCCGACAAGGCCGGAAAACCCAACGACTTCTCCTTTGCGCACATGAAAATTGACATTATGGAGCACCTGACGTCCAAGGTTGACATCGAATGCGCTCCAGTTGCGCACCTCGAGCAGAATATCATCCGATGGCTTTGATGTTCTTGGGGGATAAATATTTTCGATGGAGCGCCCAACCATGTGTTTGATGAGAACCTGCTCGTTCACCTCGTCCTTTTGCCGGTCGAGCGTACAGATTGTCTGACCATCGCGCAGGACAGTGATGGTTTCCGCAATTTCAAGCACTTCCTTGAGCTTGTGCGAAATCATGATGCAGGTGACGCCCTGGCTCTTCAAGAGGCGCAGGATATCGAGCAAATTTTCGCAGTCGTCCTCGTTCAAGGCAGCAGTCGGCTCATCGAGGATAAGGAGCGACACATTGCGGCTCAAAGCTTTGGCAATTTCCACAAGCTGCTGCTTTCCGATACCCAGATCCTTGATCTTTGCGCTCGGGTTGACTGAAAGCCTCACACGTTTCAGAAGCTCCTCGGCCTTGTGGATCATTTCCGGAGTATCGATGGTCATTCCGCGCCGAATTTCGTGCCCGAGCATGAGATTTTCGTACACCATCATTTCTGGCACAAGCGCAAGTTCCTGATATATAATGCCGATACCTGCCTTCTCGCTGTCATGGATGCCGCTGAAGGCTACCTTTTCTCCATTCAGGATAATCTCGCCCTGGAATTCGGTGTGCGGATAGACACCACTCAATACTTTCATCAATGTCGATTTGCCGGCGCCGTTTTCTCCGACAAGACAGTGTATTTCCCCACGTCGTACAACAAAATTCACATCATTCAGAGCGCGTACACCGGGAAACGTCTTTGTAATGTGCCGCATTTCCAGAATATTGTCACTCATACCGCACCTGCCTTGATTCATAATAGTACAAAGAGGAGCCGCCCGGAATGAGCGGCTCCAAAAACACTGCTAATTAGCAATCACGGATTGCTCGACCCCTGTTATTTGAGGCCGGTGAATTTGTCGGCAGGCCAGTATCCGGAATCGATGATTTCCTTCTTCACGTTTTCCTTTGTAACAGTGACGATTGCGGTCGGTTTGGCCGGCACATCCTTCTTGCCATTGTTGTAGTAAGCAGTGACGGGAGGGGTCTGACCCTTCATATAGGCAACTGCCGCATTGATGGCGTCCTTGACGAGGGTGCGGACATCCTTGAGGACGGTCATGGACTGCTTGCCATCGATGATGTACTGGATGGATGCAATTTCGGCATCCTGGCCGGTGATGTAGTAGGTCTTGACATCCTTGTCAGCTGCAAAGGCGTCGGCAATGGCGCGGGCGGTGCCATCATTCGGGGCGCAGATGTAGACGGTGCCCTTGGCTTCCTTGCCCACTGCAGTGAGGTTGGCTTCGGCTTTGTTCTTGGCATCGTTGAAGTTCCAGTTCGTGGTTACCTGGCCGATGATCTGGGCTTCCTCATCGCGGGTCAGCTTGGCCTTGTCCTTGAGTGCAACAGCCTTGTCCGAATTTCTGACAATGTAGGTGCCATCAGCAATCTTCGGCTGGAGGGCGCTCCATGCACCTTCGAAGAAGATGAAGGCGTTGTTGTCGGAGGCAGCACCGGCATAGATGTAGAGGTTGTTGCCCTTGCTGCCGGCTGGAACTTTGGAATTGAGATAGTCGCCCCACGCTTTTCCGACCATGAAGCTGTCGAAGGTGACATAGTAGTCGACGCTTGTGGTGTCGCGGATCAGGCGGTCATAGGAAATGACCTTTACGCCAGCTTTGTGGGCCAGATCAGCCGCAGCTGCTGCAGCGGTTCCGTCCTGCGGGCATATGATGAGCACTTTGATCTTCTCGCTTATGAGTGCTTCAACGTTGGCTTTTTCCTTTGCGGAATCGCCTTGGCTGAAGAGTACTTTTGCGGAGAAGCCAGCACTCTTGAGCGCGTCCAGGAAGCGGGTCTGGTCCTGGATCCAGCGAGGCTCGTCTTTTGTGGGAAGAACGATACCTACCTGCGTGTCAGCGAATGCGAAGCCCGCCACCACCGTGAAGAGCAACGCAATAAAGAGGGTTCGTTTCATCAGGATTCCTCCTTTATGAACTTTCGCCGCATGAAGCGGTGAATTTGGCGTTCGGCTTTCATTATCCCAGCCTTCGCCGTCTATAAGTTTCTTCCTGTTTTTTGAATCGCGCATCAGGAAAGTTATGATTATTCCAGGGGATTTGCAGACTGAGGCACGTGCTCGAGGACATAATAGCACTTTTCTGACCAGATGAAGCAAAAATGTCCTATGCAAGCGTCAAGGCTTTACATTGCGGTACACGTCTTCGCGCGTATGGAAACCATCTTTGATCACCGTCGAGCCCAGGGTTTTCGCGGTGACGAGAATCGGCTCGAGCGCAATGTACGGCACCTTGTAATGGCCATCATCGATCTTATTGTCATAGCGAACTTTTTCGCCGCGCGCCATCATCACGGCAAAACCGGCCGCCTTGAGCGCGAGTGCATCGATCGGTTTGTAGACGGTCGCAAACTGACTGCCTTCTGCAATGCGCTGGCATGCGGCAAGCTCTGCGTCCTGCCCGGTGACGATGGTCTTGCCTACCATACGGTTCTCTGAAAGAACTGATATCACCGTTTCTGCAAGCATATCGTTTCCGCACAGCACTGCATCGATTTTTTGACCAGGCTTTAGGAGTGCTTCGAACCTTGTTCTTACCTCATCGCTGATCCAGTCGCTTGGCCAGATTTCTCCTGCGAGATGTATCCGGCCGCTCTGTATGAGCGGATCGAGCACAGCATGGAACCCTTTATTGATCATGAATGCGTTGTTGTCGGTAATCGCGCCATTCACGATGATATAGGTGCCGTTTGGGACGGCCTCGGAAGCCGCCTGTGCCTGGAGGCTGCCCACTTTCTCGTTGTCGAATGAAATATATAAATCCACATCGGCATTATGCACGAGCCGGTCATAACTCATGACAGGCACGCCGCGGCGTTTCGCTTCGCGGCATACTTCGGTGAGTTTTTCGGCATCGTTCGGAATAATCACAAGGACATCGATGCCCTGGTTCAAGAGTTCCTTTACTTGGGAAATCTGGGTATTGGCATCCTGGTTGGCGACTCGCAATACAACCTCGGCTCCCAGATCATGCGCCGCCTTGGTAAAACTGTCGACATCTCGCCGCCAGCGCTCGACAACCAGAGAATCGAGAGAAAAACCGATGACGGGTGCCCTGTCTCCGATAGGCTTTCTGGCTTTGGAGCATGAAGCCAGATTGAGGCTCAATAATGCCACAAACAGGATAATAAACAAAGAAAAATAGCAATTCCGGAATGGATGCACCTGCCTCGGCCCATGCTGCAGCATAAGGTTTGCATTATGCATCATTTTCCTCCCCGCCGGATTTCCGCGCGGCATATTCGCTTGGCGAGACACCCGTCATCCGGCGAAACAGGCGCGCAAAATAATTCGCATCGGAATAGCCGCAGAGCCTGCTTACTTCGCGAACCGATATGTTCGGCTTTTTCAACATTTCTTTTGCTTTGTGCAGACGGTAATCGATGAGCGTGCGCGCAAAGCCTTTTTTCAGCTCATCCGACATGAGCCTGGTAAGATGGCCGGCTGAAATACCAATAGCCTCGGCTGCGCTCTCGAGAGTAATCGGCTCCTGATAATGATTTTCGATATACTGGACTGCACGGACGACAAATGGCGAATGAGAACCTGCCGCCGCCGCATGCTTCTGCAGTGTAGCAAAGCGTTCGCGCACTTTTGCCGCAAACAGATGAAATGCGGCCTGATTCCAGAGCTGCTCGATATCGCTAAAGTCCATGAATTCGCGGTAGACCTGCTCGGAGAGAATGCCGCCGCCACCAAGTTTCAGTGCAGCGAACGAGAGAGCAGCGATGATCCGGAAGAGCGAGTCGCGCGCTGTTGTGTGCGAGCTTTCGATCTGCATGAGCATTTTCTCGAGAGACTGGCCTGCCATGGCATAGTGGCCTTCCATGATTTCTTCCGAAAATTGTGCATCGAGCGCACAAGAAGCATGATTCTTTTCCCATTCGGACAGCTGGATTTCTAAATTGGCTTGGGGCTGAGCAGTGGCTGATTCTGTAGCGGTGCTCATTCCAGTTCCTTGGATGTCGGAGCCTTTTTTCGCAATCAGCGCCCTGCCTGCAAAAACCTGAACGGCTGTACTCCAAGACCGCTCGAGATTCTCCAAAATTTCAGGCTGGCCATGCGCAAGCACAATTTCGCCAGTCGCAAGCTCGGACGAAAAAGCTCCTCTTAGAATTTCTAAAAAGGCAGAGATTTCGGAAGCAGCTATGTGGTCGCTTTCAAGCCCTGCCTTTTTCATTGGCAAAAACCACGCACAATATCGATTATCCTCAAGCGGTCCAGCGAGCGCAACAGTTTTATACTGGATCAATGAACAGAAACGCTCATACAAAGCGCCTGCATTCCCATCCATCGGCGAGAAGCTCGCAATGCCAAGAACACCCCCATCTTCGTTTATCTTGAGCATTTCTTTCACAAGCCCAAGATTCTTCTTGAGCTCTTGCCCCCAGCGAACACTGCAGAAAAAAGCTGTCCGGATGAGCGGAACCAACCTCTGCTGGCGTTCCCGAAATTCGAGCTCTCGCATGTCGAACAGCCTGCTTCGGTCAAGATAATCTGAAGCGACGCGCAGTGCGATTTCGAGCCGTTCTCTTGATACTGGTTTTAGAAGATAATCGCACACGCCCATACTCAGCGCTTCCCGTGCGATATCAAAGCGCTCATACGCAGTGACAAGAATGAAGGCAGTGGCGCTCTTCTGCCGAGATAATTCGCGAATGGCATCGAGCCCAGAGATACCAGGCATCTGCACATCCATGAGAATGATATCAGGCGCGAGTTCCTTTGCCTTTTCAATCGCTTCGCGCCCGGATTGCGCAACTCCAACAACTATATACTCAGTCTGGAAATAGCGCTTGAAAAGGAGCAAGAGCCCATTGACAATCGGCATTTCGTCGTCAACTACGAGTACCCGTTTCATATCGGTTTTCCTACTGGCAGCACGATAGTAATGCGTGTACCATGTCCCGGCTCGCTTTCTATTTCGACCTTGCCCAATCCGCCGGTTGCGAGCGCCACTCTGCGCACGACATTATGAAGCCCAATGCCGCGTTGCGGAGTTGTGTCTTCAGGATCGGCTGCTGAGAGCGCGCGAAGAATATCATCCTTTGCCATACCTTTCCCTGAATCGCTGACCGAAAGCCTGATTGTCTCGCCTTCCATGCGCGCTGACACGATCACATCACCGCCATCTTCGATATCGCGCAAACCATGGGCAATCGCATTTTCGACGAGAGGCTGCAAGACCAGCGCCGGCGTTTCATTGCCGAGCGCTTCATCCTGGACTTCAATCCTGAATCGGTAACGCTCGCCAAACCTCAGCTTCAAAAGCCAAATATACTGCCGTACACATTCTATTTCTTCGGACACAAGAACAAATCGCGTAGAAGGCTTGAGGGCATACCGAATAAATGCCGCTAGTTTCTCGAGAAATTCAGCTGTCTTTTCGTTTCCTTCCGCCAGCGCAAGCTGCCACCCCGCCGAAAGCGTATTATAGAGAAAATGCGGATTTATCTGCGTCTGCAGCGCGAGCAGTTCTGCATCTTTGAGGCGGTGCTGGTACGTGAGCACGCGCATTCGTTCTTCCATGAGCGAGCGTTCGAGCTCGGCTTTTCTTGTCAGCTCGGCAAATGCCTTTTGGATGCTGTCCTGCATGTTGACGAATGCATCGTGAAGCGTGCGGATTTCATCTTCATTTTCGTAAGGGGGAAGAGGATGGTCATATTCTCCGCGTCCCACTGCCTCCGCTGCAACCGAAAGGCGCGCAAGCGGCTCAGTGATCGTGTACGAATACCTGGCAATGAGCGCGATAGAGAGTAGAAAGGCTGCAAGCAGCAGCACGGCGTTCGAGACCAGCGCAAGGCTTATATTTGCCTTATAGGAAGAAAATCCCTTGAGCGATTGGCCGAGGTGAATGGTATCCATTTTTGTGCTCAAAAATTCAATCAGAGAAGCGGTCTGGCGCGCTTCTTCATAGAGGCTGACATATTGCGTCACATTCCTGCCGCGTTTTGCCTGGACCGCCCCTTCCGCACTCACGAGATAGCTGTCGACCAGAAATGCAAGATCCTTTTCCAGCAGAAACACATCATCCAATTTGTTTTCTTTGTTGAGCTTAAGCTCCATGTTCGACAACGACGTGGAAGTACGTATGAAATCCTTGAGCGATTCGGAGTTCTTGGCGCTGAGATATCCGGTCAGGCTCTCCTGCGTCTCGCGCAGGGTGGCACGCAATTCTTCCATAGATATAGAATTGCGAAATAAAAGCTCGACACTGCGTGCAAGGTCGAACGATGCGAATGCAGTGTACGACGTCGCAATGACGAGCACGAGCAAAATGATAATAGAATTGACAATAATGCGGTTGCGCAGGCTGCCCTGGCGCTTTGGCTTCCACGGACGGGCGAGAGACACAAGATCGATCATGGTGTCGCCCCCCGCTCGGGCTTGACATGATATCCGACCGAAATTCTCTCCGGCTTTCGGATGCCGATCCGCTGTCCAACCGCGAGCGCAACTGCGGACCTGCCCATTGCAGCAGCATCGCGGACGATACTCGCATGGACGACGCCTTTCTCGATAAGCCGGTTTACTTCTGAATTCTCATCCGAACCTATTATCACAACCTGCCCGACAATTCCCCGATCGATAATGACCTGTGCAGCTCCGATTGTCGCTTTCGCATCGATACAGAGAATGGCATTGATATCGGGATGGCCCGAAAGCATCCGTGCACAGGCATCTTCGCCGCCGAGGATACTCTCTTCCTCTCTTACAGCAGCAACAATCGAAGCGCCCGGACGATTTTTTATCATTTCCATCACACCCCGATAGAACGGCTCTTCGGCCAGAGCGTACCCTTGCGAAGTATCAGCTGAAAGAATGATACCCATGCGCGCCGCAGAACCGAGGAGCCCCAGCACAAGGGAGCTTGCCTCCTTGCCCTGGCTGAAAGAATCCCCTGACACACCAGAGCGAGTCCATTGGGCAGGAGCATCCATCGCAAGCGGCACAAATGGTATCGCTGCGCTTTCTGCTTCGGCTGCAAACCGGCCTATCTCCATGCCTTTGGGCTGAAAAAGAATAATGCCGTCGGTTTTGCTGCGAAGAGCGATCTCGAACCATCGCCACACTTCTTCTGACGGATTGCTTCCCTCGCCGATTGCCGATGCCGAATAATAAAAAACCTGCAAGGCCGCGTTCTGTCTGTCCGCCTCCTCGCGCAAACCTTCGACAAGATGACCATAAAACGGATCGACCGCGTCAGGAATAATTGCAGCAATATGAAATCGAGCTGTCCGTATGCCAGCTGGATTGCGCAGAATTGTCGAAGCGAGAGCACTGCGGCTTCTGCTCACAAGGGCGATATTGAAGGCGAGCGCCCCGATCATAGCGACAGCGAATACCACAATCGGCAGCATGCGCCATGCAGGATTTTTCATTCTACGGTAACACTCTTGGCAAGATTGCGCGGCTGATCGACATCCCTGCCCAGCTCGAGCGCGCAGAAATAAGCGAACAGCTGCAGCGGCACGACCATGCTGAAAGGATAGAAACGCGGATCTGCCTTGGGCACAGCGATGAAATCATCGGCCAAGGCCATGGCTTCAGTATCCCCCTCGACGCCAACCGCAATGATCGGGCCGCCGCGTGCCTTTATTTCACGGATATTCGAAATCGTCTTTTCGTGCAGATAGTCATCCGACACAAGAAATACGCTTGGCACCTCGGGACTTATGAGTGCGATCGGCCCGTGCTTCATTTCTCCGGCGCTGTAGCCTTCCGCGTGGATATAGGAAATTTCCTTGAGTTTGAGCGCTCCTTCGAGCGCGATGGGATAGAGAATACCACGGCCGAGGTACAGAAAATCCTTTGCCCTGCAATATTTTTTTGCTATGGCCTGGATGTGATCCCGTTGTGCAAGGGCATTTCGGACCATGTCGGGCACTGCGAGCAGGGAGCGTGTGAATTTCTGCCCTTCTTCGCGCGACATGTCGCGCATGCGCGCCATGAGGAGAGTAAAAAGATAAAACGCCGTGAGCTGGCTGGTAAACGCCTTGGTACTCGCAACAGCGATTTCTGGCCCCGAGTGAACATACACGCCGCCGTCGGATTCGCGCGCAATTGTAGAGCCTACAACGTTGCAGATTCCGAGCACAGTGGCCCCTTTGCGCTGCACTTCGCGCATTGCATAGAGCGAATCGGCAGTTTCGCCGGATTGGCTGACCACGAACCAGAGCGAATCATTTTCCACGATGGGGTTTCGATACCGGAGCTCGCTTGCAAGCTCGGCCTGCGCAGGAATGCGCGCGGTCTGTTCGAGAAGGTAGGAGCCTGTCATGCCAGCATGCCAGCTTGTCCCTGCGGCGATAATACGCACTCGATGCACGTCAGCGAGCTGGCGGCGGCTTAAATTGAGGCCGCCGAGCTTGGCGGTGGCATTCTCTTCATCGATGCGGCCGCTCATTGCGCGCGCGATGGAATCGGGCTGCTCGAAAATTTCTTTTTCCATGTAGTGCATGAAGCCGCTTTTCTCAATCGCTCCAAGCTCCCATGTGATTTCATCGACCTGCTTGTCAAGCATGTTAGAATGCCGATCGGTGATCATGTAGCTGTCCCGCGTAATATCGACGACCTCACCGTCATTGAGATAGATGACACGATTCGTGTAGGCGACCATGGCGGTAATATCGCTTGCAAGGAACATTTCGTCGTTGCCCACTCCGACAATGAGCGGGCTGCCATTTCTGGCACCCACAATGCGGCCCGGTTCATCGGCATGGATACATGCAATGCCATATGTGCCTTCCAAATGCTGAAGCGCAGCCAGCACTGCTTTGAGGAGATCGCCTTCATAGTACGAAGCAATCAAATGAGGAATCACTTCGGTATCTGTTTCGCTTTTGAAAACCACACCTTTTTTTTCGAGCATGGTGCGGAGCGTCTTGTGGTTTTCGATGATGCCATTGTGCACGACGACAATTTTGCCGGACATGTCAGTGTGCGGATGAGCATTTGCCTCGGTCACCCCGCCATGGGTTGCCCATCGGGTGTGCCCTATGCCCCAGTTGCCGTCGATATCCTCGGGCATTTTCTTTGCAAGTTCGGCAATCTTGCCGACTGATTTTATAATTTCAAGGCGCGGCTCCGCATGTTCCCTGCCGACCGCGATTCCGGCCGAATCATATCCACGATATTCAAGCCTCCTTAAACCTTCAAGGAGAATTTTCGCTGTCTTTCTCGGACCAGTATAGCCGATAATGCCGCACATCGAGCGCTCCTTCGTTTCATTGCGATTCTGACAAGATTTTACTTCGATAGTATCACAGAATGGATTTGCTGCAAGCGGCGCAGAGCAGTGATGGATTTGCAGCAAGCGCTGCAGGCTAAAAGGTACCGGGAACGGCATATGCAAGGTTCGTGACAGCATAAACGGCTTGCAGCGAATGGGCCTTTCGTTCATTATCAATTCAAAATCATGAGTGAACTGGCATTTGACTTTCGGCTGTTTTCTCTTGCCAAGGTGAGCTCGACGATGGACGAAGCCCGGCGTATTGCAGAAGAAGGCTTCCCAGGCGCAGCGCTGGTGCGCGCAGATACACAGAGCGCTGGCCGCGGCCGCATTGCGGGAAGGCAGTGGGTCGACGCTCCTGGCAGTTCGCTTCTCGTAACCATGCTCATGCCTTTGGACTTCCACATGGTTGAGGCATTGCCGCTCCGCGCGGGCCTGGGCATTCTGCGCGCGATTGAATCGGATACGGGGAAACGCTTGTTATTGAAATGGCCGAATGATGTGCTCGCGCCCCCACGATGGGGCAAGCTTTCTGGCATTCTCTGCGAGAATTTTAAAGAAAGGGTTCTGATCGGCTTTGGAATTAATATAAAAAAAAGCGCGCACGAACGGGCAAATCTCTCATTTCCTGCCGCAAGCATCGAAGAGCTGTGCGGCTTTGTCCCTTCGGTATTTTCAGATTTGGATACAGCGGCACAGCGGGTGGCTCACTCAATTATGAAAGCCTTGCAGGACGCTGGTTGGCATGAAGCGTACGAATCTTGTTTATGGGCACGAGGCTCATCTGTGCAATTCGATGCCGGGCACCCCGATTCTCCAACGCGAATCGAAGGAATCCTTGAAGGGGTCGATAGCGAAGGCAAGCTCATTCTGCGCGTTGCCGGGCAGAGAAAAACATTTGCTTCCGGAGAACTGTCTCACTCAAGAATCGTATGATTCCTCAAGCGCGCATATTGCCTCATATAGCATTTCATTGTAGGGACAACTGATACCTGCTTCTTTCGAAAGGCGTACCATGGTTCCGGCAAATGCCTCGACTTCAGTTCTTCTGCCTGCCTCCACATCCTGCAGCATAGAAGTGCGTCCAAATGACGGCAGGCTATCCAGAATCGAAAGCATCTTTGCGATATCCTCATCGGAAAGCCCCGTGCCCATTTTTTTCGAGAGATTGACGACTTCGGCCATTGTCTGTTCCAGCAATGTGCGCGCATGCTTGCTTCGATGGAACAGCGAATACGATGCTCTCAAGAGTGCAGACCACTGGTTGATCGCAACATTCATCATGAACTTGAACCAGATCTCTTTGACAATATCCTCCGGAATTCGATAAGGCACCTTGCAAGCGTCAAGGAAATCACCGAGCATGCGGAGCTTTGATTCACCAGCCGCAATCCGCTCTTTTTCGAAACCGAAAAATATCTGGCCTTTTGAGCTAAACTGGACTTCATTCGCATGACGATGTGCATCGATGCCCAGAATCATCGCAAAAGGAACCTTGTCCGCGCCAAACTCGTCTCGAAGACGGGGAACCGCGGTAATGCCATTCAACAGCGACAGAATTATTGTATCGTTGCCAACGAATGGCTTCATTTCGGCGATCGCTTCATCGAGGCTGTAATTTTTGACGGCCAGAATGACAAGATCGGCTTTTCGGCTTGTGTTTTTTTCTGCAAGCGGGAAAAAATACCGCGTACCGTTCACAACAAAGCCTTCCCTTCTATACCGCTCCTGGCGTTCTCCGCTCGCACATACGTAGACGTCCGCATGGCCGGAATCGCTCAGCATTGCAGCCATAGATGCACCTACTGCTCCAGCACCCACAACGACCACTGAAGAAATGCTATTCATATCTCACTCCCCTTTTGTCTTACGAGTTTCTCCTGCTTCTGGATATTCCGCGGCAATGTATTGCAGGATCTTGGATTCCATGCGCTGAGGCACTCTGCATCGCAGCCATGTGCATGTATCGTCGCTGTGCTCATCCAGAACGGTCCCCTCCCGCATCACAAGGCTCACGACCCAATAATCAGCGTGCGGGATGCGGAGCGTATATGTTTTCATGCCCTTCGTTAGCGATTCCTGAATCGCTTCTATGAGCGCATCGAGGCCCTCTCCTGTCTTTGCCGATACCGCAAGGCTGCCGGAATATCGCGCCAGAAAGGAATGCACGACATCTGGCTCTGCGAGATCGATTTTGTTGAGCACGAGAATTCGAGGTACATCCTGCGCGCCGATTTCAGAGAGAACCTGAATTGTCGTCGCGATGTGGGCATCCACTCGCGAATCGGATGCATCCGCGACATGTATGAGAATATCCGCCTGCGATGCTTCCTCCAATGTCGAATGAAAAGCTTCGACAAGCCCATGCGGCAAGTTCCGGATAAAGCCTACGGTATCGGTTAAAAGAAGGGTCTGACCCCTTGTGAGCGTAAGCCGCCGTGTTGTCGGATCGAGTGTGGCGAAGAGTTTGTCTTCTGCCCGCACGCTGGCCGCAGTGAGTGCGTTAAGGAGGCTCGATTTGCCGGCATTGGTGTAGCCGACTATGGCTGCGCGCGGAACAGACGCTCGTTCTCTGCGCCTTCGCTGGACTGCTCGCTCTTTCCGTACTGCTTCGAGTTCGTTCTGTATCTCATGAATGCGGCGCTCGATTTCGCGGCGGTCGAGCTCTATTTTCTGCTCTCCCGAGCCTTTGGTGCCGTAACGGCCGCCACGCTGGCGCATAAGATCGTCGTAGGAGTGCGCAAGGCGCGGCAGTGCATATTGAAGCTGAGCAAGCTCGACCTGGAGGCTGGCCTCCTTGGTGAGTGCCCGCGATGCGAATATCTTGATGATGAGTTCAGCGCGATCGTACACCTTTTTCGAGGACAGCTTTTCCCAGTTGCGCTGCTGGACGGGAGTCAGAATGTGGTCGAAAATAATGGAATCTGCGTGCATTTCCTCGGCTGCCGCAACAATTTCATCCGCTTTGCCAGAGCCAACCAGAAGCGAAGGCGTCGGATCTCTCAGCTGAATAAGCATTTCACCCGCTATATCCAGACCAAGAGTCTGCGCCAGTCCATGCAGTTCATCGAGCAGCTCGCGCGCCTCTTCCTTGCGGATTCTATCTGTAGCCATGCCGACAAGAAAAGCTCGCTCGGCGCTTTCGTTTTGATTCTTTTGCGCTGTATTCGACATCATTCTCTTATAGTACACATATCTTGCATTCTTGGCACTACGATCGCCCGCCCCGCGCTCGACTGCGCTGCTCGCTGCATGGTACAATACTGTATCAATAGTGGGAGGGCATATGCCGCTTCAGATTTCAGACCTCAGTGATGCTGTGCTTCATACACATTATGCAGTGCGCGGACCAATTGTCGCGCGCGCTCAGGAACTCGAGAGTCTTGGCAGAGAAATCATCTATTGCAATATTGGGAATCCTCAGGCGCTGGGTCAGAAACCCCTCACCTACGTGCGCGATGTATTGGCGCTCTGCGAACAGCCGACTCTTGCAGAGAGCGCCCCCCACGCCTTTCCGGAAGATGTGATCGAAACCGCCCGCACCATTCTCAGCGAGTCGAAATACGGCCTCGGCGCCTATTCGGAATCCAAAGGCATACGTTTTATCCGCAAGGCTATTGCCGATTTCATAACTGCGCGCGACAGCACAAACGGCGTCGCACAAGTTTCCAACCCCGAACACATCTATCTGACCGATGGCGCGTCCAAAGGCGTTCAGGCTGCGCTGCGTCTTCTCATTGCTTCGGAAAAGGACGGCATTCTCATCCCCATCCCCCAGTATCCGCTCTATTCAGCGACAATCACACTCTATGGAGGCCGCCAGATAGGCTATTATCTCGACGAGGATTCCGGCTGGAGCCTGAGCGAACAGATGCTGGAAGAGGCAATGCACGAGGCAATAAAAGAAGGCATCCGAGCCCGGGCACTTGTCGTCATCAATCCAGGGAATCCAACGGGTGCCGTGCTCACCGAAGAAAATATCGAAATGGTCATCCGCTTCGCAAAGCGCCACAACCTCGCAATCCTCGCTGACGAAGTATACCAGGAAAATATCTACAAGCCAGGGGCGCGCTTTCTGTCGTTCGCCCATATCATGACCAAGTTGTCCGAGCACGATGTGAGCCTCTTCAGTTTCCACTCTACGTCCAAGGGTTTTTTCGGCGAATGTGGACAGCGCGGCGGCTACATGGAAGTGCGCAATGTCCCCGAAGAAGTTATTGCCCAAATTACCAAACTGCAGTCAGTGGCGCTCTGTGCAAACCTACCCGGCCAGGTGATGACCTACCTGATGGTCAAGCCGCCGAAACCCGAAGAGCCAAGCTACAAACGCTATATAGAAGAGAAAAACTTTATCCTTTCGGAGCTCGCGCAGCGCGCAAAAATCCTCGAAGAAGGACTCAACCGAATCCCCGGCATCCATTGCCAGCCCATCCAGGGAGCGATGTATGCCTATCCTTCGATTTCGCTGCCGGCAGGCAAAACCGATGAAGAATATTGCATGGCCCTGCTGGAACAGGCAGGTGTCTGCGTTGTACCGGGCACTGGTTTCGGCCAGAAACCAGGTACTGCACATTTCCGTACTACAATTCTGCCGCCGACACGCCAGATCGAGGCGGTCATCGATGCAATCGATGCATTCCAGAGACGATGGAGGTGAGCGCATGGAAAAGGGGGAGCGGTCGGCATTTTTGATGGCCGAAAGAGATATTCAGGCACTTGCCGGTCTTGAACCTCTTCTGCAGGTTTTGCACGAAGGAGTCTATATTGTCGACAAGGACCGCAGAATCCAGTTCTGGAATGGTGCTGCAGAAGAAATTACCGGATATCCGGCTTCAGCAGTCGTCGGAAGCCGATGCGCCGACAATATTCTGCGCCACATTTCAGAGGATGGGCGCGAGCTATGTACAGATGGTTGCCCTCTTCAGGCCACGCTCGATGATGGGAAAACAAGAGACCTCATTGCTTACCTGCATCACAGAGACGGCAGACGCCTTCCTGTTCATGTCCGTTCGATAGCAATGCAAAACGACGATGGAATTCCCAGAGTCATCGAAGTCTTCGACGAGATCAGCGAAAAAAGCGAGCTACTCAAGGAACTTGAAGAGCTTCGACAGGAAATCCTGAGCGATCCTCTTACCAGAATCGGTAATCGGCGTTTTTTCGAATTGAATGCTGAAGCGAGACTTGCTTCATACCATACTCAGCAAATCCCTTTCGGGCTGCTGATGTTCGACATAGACCATTTCAAAAAAGTGAATGACACCTATGGACATCTGGTCGGTGATATCGCACTCAAAATGGTAGCCGGCACAATTTCGGGTGCACTTAGGCCGCTCGACACCGCTGCCCGCTTCGGAGGCGAGGAATTTGTGGTGCTCGTACCCAACTGCAACGAAGAATATCTCTTTGTCGTAGGCGAGCGGATACGCATACTCGTAGAGACAAGCTGGATTGACCTTGAAGGCGGCTCGAGGCTCAAAATCACAATCTCGGGTGGTGGAGCTATGGTGCAGCCGAATGATCAAGTTTCCACGCTTGTCGAAAGAGCCGATCAGCGGCTCTATCAAAGCAAAGAAAGCGGTCGGAACCGAGTGATTGTCGGCGCATGACAGGATGCGCGACACGATTTTCTCCCACGGCAGCTCTTTCTGGCGCAGCGCGGGCGGCTTAAGGGCGAGGGACGCTCAGAGTGCCCGCAATTTTCGAAGCTGATTCAGGGCTGCCTTGAAATCGCGCGGCAAGGGTGCTTCAATTTCGAGCCGAACGCCGTTCGCTGGATGCAGAAACGCCACTTTGTATGCATGGAGTGCCGATCGGGCTATGACAGGCCTTTCCTCGAATGCATCGCCTTTCCATCGCCGTTTGAGCTTGGAAAGCATAAGCGGTTCGCCATCTCCGTACAGCGCATCCGCAAGAATCGGCAAGCGGGATGCCACGAGATGAACCCGAATCTGGTGCGTCCGTCCAGTTTCCGGCAATGCGCGCACAAGCGCAAATCCGCGGAAGCGCTCGACCACTTCAAACCTGGTAAGAGCCGGCTTTCCCTTTACCATATCGATCACAGTGCGATGCATCCGGTCGCCATCGGGGCGCAAAGGTGCATCAATCTCCCATTCATCGTGTTCAGGTTCGCCTGCAACAATTGCCAGATAGACCTTTTCCACCTGACGAGTAGAAAAGCGCTCATTGAGGGCACGGTGCGCATCCTGCGTCCGGGCATAGAGGAGGACGCCGCTTGTATCTTTGTCGATTCGATGGACAGGCAAAAGCGTGCCGTATTCTTTTGTAAGCATGTGCTGGGCTACTGGCACTTCGGGGTCCCAATGATCGGGAATGGAGAGCACTCCTGCCGGCTTGTCGATTGCAAGGATCGCATCATCGAGGTACAGAATCGGAAAATGTACTTTCACATGCCTACTGTAGCATAAAGCAGCATATGCGGATACTCTAGAGAAGCCGCGATTATACTGCTCGGTATGCGGATTTCGTCTTCCACTTGCCGAATTTTCTCATTTTTTATATCTTTGTTGAGGCCTTTCAAAGCCGTTCCAATATAGAACATCCGGTTCCGCGGCATCTCGAATCGATGCACAGGTCGGCATCCGGAAAAACACTGCCATTTACAGGAGAGCAAAGGTATGGCGAAACAATTGTTGTTCAGCGAAGATGCGCGACGGAAACTGCTCGTCGGCGTCGAGACTATCTCCAAAGCTGTCAAGGTAACGCTTGGTCCGAAGGGCCGGAACGTACTTCTTGACAAGAAGTTCGGTGCTCCTACAGTGACCAAGGACGGCGTTTCGGTCGCCAAGGAAGTAGAGCTTGAGGATCCGTACGAGAACATGGGTGCTCAGCTGCTCAAGGAAGTAGCAACCAAGACAAACGACATTGCTGGCGATGGCACAACCACTGCGACCGTGCTTGCCTATTCTATCGTGAAGGAAGGGCTCAAGTCCGTCGCTGCCGGAATCGATCCGATGGCGCTCAAACGCGGCATCGACCAGGCGGTCACGATTGCTGTGGATGAAATTCGAAAAAATTCCAAGGAAATCAAAGAAAAAGAAGAAATCGCGCATGTTGCATCTGTCTCCGCGAACAACGACATCGAAATTGGCAACCAGATCGCCGATGCGATGGAAAAAGTCGGAAAAGATGGCGTAATCACCGTCGAGGAATCCAAGACGATGGAAACCACCATCGAGTATGTGGAAGGCATGCAGTTCGATCGCGGCTATACATCACCCTACTTCGTGACCAACCGCGATTCCATGACCACTGTATTCGAAAATCCGCTCATTCTTATCCATGACAAGAAAATCTCCAATATGAAGGATCTTCTCCCTGTCCTCGAGAAGATTGCCCAGACTGGTAAGCCCCTTCTCATTATTGCAGAGGATGTCGAAGGCGAAGCCCTTGCTACCCTCATTGTGAACCATCTGCGCGGCACGCTGAATGTCTGCGCGGTCAAGGCTCCCGGTTTCGGCGACAGGCGCAAAGCAATGCTCGAGGATATTGCCATCCTCACCGGTGGCGAAGTCATTTCCGATGAGCTTGGCCTCAAGCTTGAGAACACCAGCCTCAACCAGCTTGGAACCGCCAAAACCGTCAAGGTCGACAAGGACAATACGACCATTATCAATGGCGGCGGCAAGCAGAAAGATATTCAGGACCGCATCGCCCAGATCAAGAAGCAGATCGAAGAGACTACCAGCGATTATGATCGCGAAAAACTCCAGGAGCGCCTTGCCAAGCTCGCTGGCGGCGTCGCAGTCATCAATGTCGGTGCAGCTACTGAAGTCGAAATGAAAGAGAAGAAGCACAGGGTCGAGGATGCGCTCTCCGCAACCCGCGCTGCAATCGAGGAAGGCATTGTGTCCGGCGGCGGCATTGCGCTTATCCAGGCTGCGCTCGCTCTCGAAAAGGCTGACATTTCCAAGCTGAGCGATGACGAGAAAGTCGGATACAAGATTGTCAAACGCGCACTCGAGGAGCCAATCCGCCAGATTGCCGAAAATGCAGGCATCGATGGTTCCATTATTGCCGACAAAGCCAAGCACGAAAAGAAAGGCATCGGTTTCGATGCAGCGAAGATGGAGTGGACCGACATGATGAAGGCTGGAATCATCGACCCAGCCAAGGTTACCCGCAGCGCGCTGCAGAACGCGGCATCGGTTGCCTCGCTCCTGCTTACCACCGAGTGTGCCATCACCGATCTGCCCGAGAAAGAGAAACCTGCTGCCAACCCCGGCGCGGGCATGGGCGGAATGGATTACTGATCTCCCACAAGCTGGCTTTGTATCGAAAAATAAAAAGCCAGCCATTTCGAAAAAACCAGTCAATCAAAAAAATGCGGCGCTCTTCAGCGCCGCTTTTTTTATGCAAGCTTCTGCTTCGATACATAAATGCAGTAATAAAATGCCGTAATAAAGGATCCGCTGCTCAGGAGCACGCCGCCTGCGCCTCGCCCGTTTCGTCGAACTGGCTGTTGTAGAGCTCGGCGTAGAATCCGCACTTGGCCAAAAGCTCTTCGTGCGTTCCCTGTTCCACGATATCTCCGTGATCCATGACAAGAATGAGGTCGGCGTCGCGGATGGTCGATAGCCGGTGTGCAATGACAAAGCTGGTACGACCCTGCATGAGCGTGTTCATGGCTTTTTGTATCAGCAGTTCGGTATGCGTATCGACATTGCTCGTTGCCTCGTCGAGGATGAGCATGGGCGGATGCGCGAGCATGGCCCTCGCAATGGTGAGAAGCTGTTTCTGGCCTTGGGAAATATTGGTCGTCTCTTCATTCAGGACAAGGTTGTAGCCCTCCGGGAAGGCGCGTACGAAGTGGTCGACATGTGCCGCTTTAGCCGATTCGACAAGTTCCTCTTCAGCTGCATCGTGCTTGCCGTAGGCGATGTTTTCTTTGACGGTTCCCGAGAACAGCCAGGTATCCTGCAGGACCATGCCGAACCATGAACGCACAACCGAGCGCGGCAGGTTCCGAATCGGTATTCCATCGATGAGAATCTCGCCGCTGTCCGGTTCATAGAAACGCATCAGCAATTTGACAAGCGTGGTCTTGCCTGCGCCTGTAGGCCCTACGATGGCGACCTTCTGCCCCGGCAGCACAGTTGCGCTGAAGTCCTTGATAATAGGCTCGCCGGGTACATAGCCGAAATGCACATGCCTGAATTCGACCCTGCCTTCGATGCGCGCGGGAACGAGCGCCATAGACGCCTCTGAATCGGGGCTCTCTTCCTCCCTGGCAAGAAACTCGAAGATGCGCTCGGCGGCCGCAGCCGTCTGCTGAAGGATATTCGAAATGTTCGCTACCTGGGTGATGGGCTGGGTAAACGATCGCACATACTGCAGAAAGGCCTGTATATCGCCCACCGTCACCATTTTCTTCGCCGCAAGATAGCCGCCGGATACCGCTACCGCGACATAGCCCAGATTGCCGACAAAATTCATAAGCGGCATCATGATGCTCGACAGAAACTGGCTTTTCCATGCCGACTGATACAGTGTCGAATTCAGCGAGTCGAATGTTGTGATCGCCTTTGACTCGCCACTATAGGCCTTTACCACCGTATGCGCACCGAAATTTTCCTCGATGTGCCCATTCAAGTGGCCAAGATATTCCTGCTGCGTTTTGAAATACTTCTGGGAATGCTTGATGATAAAGCGAATCAGTACAAGCGAAAGCGGAATCATCACCATGGCGACAAGCGTCATCTGCCAGCTTATGGTGAGCATCATCACGAGCGCGCCGATGAGCGTCATCACCGAGGTGATCATCTGCGAAAGGCTCTGGCTCAGGGTCTGGTTGACGGTGTCGACATCGTTCGTCATGCGGGAGAGGATTTCGCCGTGGTTGGTGTTGTCGAATGCGCGGAAAGGCATGCGATTGATCTTCGCAAGTATGTCTTTCCGCAAATTGTACGTGATCTTTATCGCAATGCCGGATACGACCCATCCTTGTATATACTGAAGAATTGCCGAGGACAGATACAGGCCGAGCACCGTCAGCAGAATGCTCCCGATTTTGGCAAAATCGATATCGCCCGTGCGGGAGAGTTTTTTGACGACGCCATTGAACAGCGTCGTGGTTGCGGTTCCGAGGACTTTCGGTCCCATAATTCCAAGAATCGTTGCGATAGTCGCAAGAATCATGACCGCAACTATTGCCCATCGATAGGGGCCCAGGTATGCGATGAGCTTTTTCATCGTGCCCTTGAAGTCCTTGGATTTCTCGCCGGGCATGAGTGCTCTCGGACCGCCTCGGCCCATCATGGCTGCCGGGCGGATTTTAGCCGGTTCTTGGGCGGGACCGGGCGTTTTTGAAGGAATATTCGAAGATGTGCCGTTCATGCAAGTTCCTCCTGCTTGAGCTGCGAAAGCGCGATATCGCGATACACATCGCAGGTTTTCATAAGTTCTTCGTGCTTCCCAATTCCTACCACATGCCCATCATCGAGGACGATGATCTGTTCAGCATGGCGAATAGGAGCCACACGCTGAGAGACCAGGAACACAGTGCTGTCTCTGGCGTATGTTTTGAGTGCCTCGCGGATTGCCCGTTCGGTACGGTAATCGAGGGCAGAAAAACTCTCATCGAAAATATAGACTGGTGCCCGACGCACGAGGGCGCGGGCGATTGCGAGGCGCTGGCGCTGGCCGCCCGAAACATTCATGCCTCCCTGAGAGATCTGGCGCTCGAGCCCTTCCGAGCTTTCTTCGGCCAGGCTCCATATCTGAGACAATTCAAGCGCCTGCCTGACTTCTTCTTCTGATGCGCTATCCTTTCCATAACGAACATTGTCGGCAATGCTGCCGCTGAACAGCATGCTTTTCTGAGGCACGAATCCGATCGAGCCCCGCAACTCCGAAAGCGCCAGCGTTCTGATATCGGTACCGTCGAAGAGAACCGATCCTTCGGTTACGTCATACAGGCGCGGAATCAGGCTGACGAGCGTCGATTTGCCCGAACCCGTCGTGCCGATGATCGCAGTCGTGGTGCCGGGCCTCGCGGTAAAACTGATGTCGTGCAGGACATCTTCTTGAGCTCCCGGGTACCGGAAGCGGACATTGCGAAACTCGATTTCGCCGCGTACCGGTCTGGGAAGGGGCTTTGGAGTTTCAGGATCCCTGATGCTCACCGGCGTATTGACGACTTCTGCGATACGGTCGGCAGAGACGCTCGCCCGCGGCAGCATGATGAACATCATCGACATCATGAGAAATGCAAAGAAAATCTGCATCGAATACTGCATGAAGGCCATCATGTCCCCGACGCGGATGGAGCCGGCCGCAACTTCGTGGGAACCAACCCAGATGATGGAAACGCTGACCACATTCATGATCACGGTCATGAGGGGCATCAGCACTACCATGACGCGCGTCACATAGAGCATGGTGCCGGTCAGATCGCGGTTTGCCTTGTCAAAGCGCTGTACTTCATGGTCCTGCCGGTTGAATGCGCGAATGACCATCATGCCGGAAAGATTTTCACGCACCACGAGATTGAGCCTGTCGACCAGCTTCTGCACCGTGCGGAATCTCGGTACGACAAGGGCAAATACAAGACCGATAATGCCAATGAGCACGCCAACGGCCCCCGCGATGATCCACCACATACCCGATGCTTTTCCAAGCGCACGTATGACACCTCCGATACCGATGATCGGCGCATAGAACAGCATCCGCGTGCCCATCATAATCATCATCTGAACTTGGGTGACATCGTTCGTGGAACGCGTAATCAGCGAGGCGGTCGAGAAGGAATCGAACTCAGCAAGCGAGAAATCCTCAACCTTGGTAAATACTGCCCGCCTGAGGTCGCGCGCGGTTCCCGCCGCCACTCTCGACCCGAGATAGCCGACCATGATGGTCGAAGCCACGGAAATGAGCGTAATGATCAGCATTATCGCCCCGATGTTCAGGATGTACCCCGTTTGGAGCGCTACCGTGTCGACGCCGAGCGCTTCGAATTCCTTCTGGAGGCCGCGGACGACAAGCTGTGATTTTGCAAGGGGGTCGAGGCTGTCGATCTGCGCAAGGATGGCCTGCGGGCTGAGCCCGGCCAGGGCACCCGCGGCCTGGCCGCCGGGCATTTGGCCGCTCGGGGCGGTCTGGCTGCCGGGTACTTGGCTACTCGGGGCGGTCTGGCCGCCAAACGCCTGGCCGCCGGGCATTTGGCCGCTCGGGGCGGTCTGGCTGCCAGGCGCCTGGCCGCCGGGTTGGCCGCTCGGCACAGCCCCTCCCAATGCCCCGGCGCCACCCGCCGCAACCAAGCTCGGCAGCTGCGACATCACCACAAGCTTCGGATACTCTGCAAGGAAAACCTGCCGTGCCGCATCAACCGCAGCCTTGTCCGAAAGATTCAGCGACATCACCGGCTCGGAATTCGCAAGCGGCCATTTTTTCGAAAGCATTGTGGCCTCGGCCGAGCCTGGCCTTACCTGTTCATAAACCTTTTGAAGCACAGCGAATTTCTCGCCCGCACCTTCCGCCTGCATAAGCCTTCCGAGCGCCTCGAAACTGCTTGTGCGGATAACCTGCGGAATGTCAGGCTCTATGCCGCCCTGCTGAATGCCGATATTGACAATTTTGGACAGGTAGTCAGGCAATGAAAGGTCCGCATTCGCCTGAATGAATAAGAGCGCAATCACCAATACAATGCTGAGCCAGTATGGCTTCAGATAACGAAACAACGTGCGCATGCAATTCTCCTATGAAAAGTCTGCCTGGCCGCTGACGCTGAAGTTGATCAGCCAGCAGCACCAGCTCATCCGTGGCTATGCTCGATAGGCAGTGCGGTTTCAAGCCGCTCGGCTATCTGTGCAAACTGATTGAACAGACCGGCCGCTTCTTTTGCTTTTTCCTCGCTGAGACTGCTGCAAAAGCGCCCGATCCATTCCTGCCGTGCTTCAATACTCCGTGCGATAATCGCTTTTCCTTTTTGCGTAAGCGAAAGCCGCCGCACTCGTCGGTCATGTGGATCTTCCTGTCGCTCGATCAATCCAAGCTGCACAAGTTTATCCACCATCTGGCTTGCCGCAGCACCACTTACACCCAGCTCATCGCCAAGTTCGGTCACGGCACAGTGTTTGTCGCCATTCAGGCGGAACAGCACCGCAATCTGCGGCATCGAAAGGCCTGTCTCTGTGGCAAATGTAATGAAGCCTCTCATCGAAAGCCGCATTGTCTGGCTGATCCATGCCTTCAGCGCGTTTTCGAGCTCACTGTATTCAGACATTTACAGAGTCCTTGGAAGATAAGATGATTAAATAATAAAGAAAACTTATATTTTCGGCAAGTCTGCGGGCTGGGTTGCGCAGCTAGAACAGCTTTCCCTTATAATACAACACATCGAGTATATCGAGGCGCTGGGTGTGGATAGTAAGCCGCCGGCTGAAATCATCGAAATTGCGATTCTCGCGCGGACTCCAGAATACTTCCGAGAGCGCACAGAGGCGTGGAAAGAGCATATACTCGGCCTGTCTGCCGAAATACACGAGTTCGCTCCATAGATTCGCCTGCCCGCCAATAATGTGCACTGCTTCTTCTTCGTGCAGGCCATCGGGCACGGGATCGAACGAATATGCATCCTTTACCGTGCATACACCGAGGTGCCCCGGCTCTTCCGGCACATCCAGGTGCTTGTGATCGAGATAGCAGGCCTTGGTCTGCGGGCACATGATGACATCATAGCCAAGAAAAGCTGCACGAATCCCCGGCTCAGCTCCCCGCCATGACATTATGAGCGTATCCTTCCTGATGCCGCCTTCAAGCACTTCATCCCACCCGATCATCCGTTTGCCGCGGCGAGCAAGCATTTCAGCCATCCTGCCCATGAACCACGCCTGCAAGCGCTCGGGCTCGTACCGGCCGTCTCCCGTTCGCATGCCGAGTGCATCCATCCGCGATTTGCAAGCCGGACAGGAAAGCCATCGTGCTTTCGGAGCTTCGTCACCACCCATATGGACATAGTGTCCGGGGAATATCGCACAGACCTCATCGAGAATCTCGTCCATAAAAGCCAGCACGCGATCATTCCCCGCGCACAGAATATCTTCGAAAATACCGTAATGGTCTTCAGGCTTGAATTGCACCGAAGAATCGATCGCTCCTCTGCATGAGAACTCGGGATGCGAAGCAAGGAGTGCAGTCGAATGCCCTGGAGTTTCGATTTCCGGCACCACCATGATATGCCGCGCAGCTGCATATTCTATGATGCGAGCAACATCGGCTCTGGTATAAAAGCCACCCTTTTCCCATTCGATCTCATAGCGTATGTCCTGCCGGAACGCACCTCGACCAGTCAGTTCGGGCTTCGAAGCAAGTTCGAGCCGCCACGCCTGATCATCAGTGAGATGCCAATGGAACACATTCAGCTTGTGCAGAGCAGCGAGATCCAGCAATTTTTCTATGAATTCCACTCTGAAGAAATTGCGCGCGCAGTCGAGCATGAATCCACGCCATGCAAAGCGTGGCCAATCCCGAATCTGCAGGGACCGCAGTGTTCGCCCCTGCGAAAGCGCCAGCTCCCAGAGTGTTGCTGCACCGCGAACAATGCCGGCCGCATCTTTCGCTGCAATGCGAACCCCCTGCGGCGCTATACTGAGTTCATATTCCTCGGCCCGCCGCATTCCCGGCTCGAGGCTGAGGCTGATCGAAGCCACCCCAGGTTCTGCAGGCGCCCTCGAGATGCCAATCAGCCCGACTCCTTCAATTCCCGAAAGCCAGCCGGCCAGCAGTGCTGCTTCTTTTTCTAGTTCCAACGGCGCATGAACGTTCATGCCGGGGCCTACCTCAAAAACCCCTTCCTTCGCCTCGCAGAACACAGGAACCGGTACAAGATCACACCCCATGAGAACCCCCAACTAAAGCCCAAAGCCCGCAATCACATCGCGATAGTAATAATAACTGAGCTTGGGCTTCCGTGCCTTGCTGACATCATCGATGCTCACCAAGCCAAATTTGCGGGTATATCCGAATGACCACTCGAAATTGTCCATGAGGCTCCATACAAAATAGCCTTTCAGCGGCACCCCGTCGGCAATGGCCTGCCGGCACGCTGCAAGATGCTCTCTCAGGTATTCGATCCTGTCATAATCACGGATCGTACCATCGGGCGAAGGCGCATCTGCAAAGGCAGCGCCATTTTCAGTCACATACAGAACTTTCGCGGGCCAGTTCTTCGCTATATGCAGTACAATGCGCCGTAATCCCTGCGCTTCAATATCCCATCCCATCTCAGTTTTTCTTTGCCAGGTAGGTACATATTCAAAGCCATATGGATTTTCTCCGCGTGGCGGAGCTGCGCGCACGGCATCCTCGTTGTAGTAATTCACCCCGATAAAATCGACTGGCTCAGCAATAATGTCCATGTCGCCTGCTTCGATTGGCATGTGGCCGCCAAAGTGCTGCATGAAAAGCTCGGGGTAGCCCCTGCCGAATACAGGATCGAGCCAGAGCGAAGTCCGTTCGATCGACGCGCGCTCCGAAGCTTCGACATCTTCCGGTCTCAGAGTCGCTGGCCTCGGCTTTGCCGGGTTGATGACAAGGCCATATTCGCCCCCGAACCCGCCCCTTCGGTATGCTCTTGCCGCTAGTCCATGCGCCAGAAGAAGATGGTGTACGACCCTGCTCGCCATCCCCCTGTCGCGCAGGCCAGGCGCATGCTCGCCGGTGAGATGCCCAAGAAACGCAGCACACCATGGCTCGTTCATGCTTGTCCAGTGCTCGACCCGATCTCCAATGGCCTTGTACATAATGCTCGCATATTCTTCGAAACGAAACGCAGTGTCGCGATTTCGCCAGCCGCCTACATCTTCCAGGGCCTGTGGAAGATCCCAGTGAAAAAGCTCAAGCCATGGTTCTATGCCAGCCTCCCGCACGCCATCGACAAGCCGCGAATAGTAATCGAGCCCTTTCTGGTTGGGCTTGCCCTTGCCATCAGGCTGAATTCGCGTCCACGAAACCGAAAAGCGATACGCACCCACATTCAATTCCTGAAGCAGGGCAATATCCTCTCTCCATCGATGGTATGAATCGCAGGCGGTATCCCCTGTGTGTCCCTGGGCCACCTTACCGGGCGTATGCGAAAATGTATCCCATATCGAAGGCCCTCGCCCATCTTCGCTCGCTGCGCCCTCGATTTGATAGCTCGATGTAGAACAACCCCAGACAAAATCTTCGGGAAATCCGTCCTGCCGCTTCATGCAATGCTCCTTTTTAGCCCCTATGACGCCCGCGGCTTCGCTGTCATCGCGCTGCGCCTTCATTCAATCTGAAACCTATCGATCAGCCCTTTATCGCGCCTGCTGCCACGCCCTTCGTTATCTGCTTTCGGAAAATCATATAGAACAATAACATCGGCACCATCCCGATGGTCAGCGCCGCAAACTGCTTCCCGTAATCAGTGGAAAGTGAGCCCGAAAACTTGTAGATGCCCAGTGGCAGCGACTTGAGCTCGGTCTTCGACACCAGGATATTAATGAGCGCAAACTCGTTCCATAATCCCGTAATGTTCAGCATCGCGAGCGTCGTTGCCACGGGCACGCTCATCGGCACAATAATCTTCAGAAAAATCGTAAAGAACCCTGCCCCATCGATGCGCGCCGATTCGACCACCGCGCTCGGAATCGCCTTGATGTACTCCGTCGCAAGGTATATCCCGATGGGCAGGCCAGCCCCGATATACACGAGCAGTACCGCGAGCCTTGTATTATAAAGGCCAAGCAGATTCACCTCCAGAAACAGAGGAATCATCAGCGTCTGTGTCGTAAGCAGAATGCCGATGACAAAGCTGTTGTAAATAGGCTTTGTCGCCCTCGACCTCAGCTTCGCGAAAGCAAACCCCGCCATCAGCGAAAGAAAAATGATCCCCGCAGTCGCACCTAGCGTGTAAAGAACCGAGTTTGGAAACAGAAGCCCGAAATCACCCATTTTCCACGCTTCCACGTAGTTCTGGAGTGTCGGTGCCTTGGGAAAGGCGAGCTGGCTCACCTGGAATTCCCTCGTGGTTTTGAACGAATTCATGATAAGCCAGAAAATCGGGTAGAGAGTCATCAGTGCAAAAAGGCTCATCACCATGTATACAGCCCCCCGACCTACTGCGGCGAGCGCTTTTTGCAGCTTTGTTTCTCTGATCAGTTCAGACATCGCTCATTCCTCCTTTCCGCCGTAGCGTTTTTCCACAGCCTTGGTAAGCACAATCAGCACGACACTGATGAGGACCATGATGAGCGAAATCGCATTTGCAAGCGGGAAATTGGGCCTGCCCAAAAATGCGTTGTTGTACATATAAATAGAAAGAATTTCGGTAACCCGCGACGGTCCTCCGCCTGTCATCGCGAAGATGAGTGCGAAGCTCGACAGCGAGCCCGAAATCGCAAGTATCGCAGAGTTGACGATCGTGCCCGACAGCGCTGGCAGAATGATATAGCGCATGACCTGCCCCTCGTTTGCGCCGTCGATCCTGGCAGATTCTATGATCTGCGGATCTATTTTCTGCATATTTGCAAGAAAGAGAATGAGATACATGCCCGTGTACATCCACAGGATGACAAACAGAACTGGCAGCATCGCGATATCAGTTCTGGTCAGAAATGCTGGGCTCCATTTCTGCACAAAGAGATTGCTGAGCGCAGTGTAGATTTCTGAAATCGGCTGCCCAGCGTAGGATGCCAGCAAATCTTTCAGCTCCGGCACAGGGTTAGAAAACATTGCCTGTCCGGAAGGTCCAGCCACATGCAGTATTTTTTTGATGACATCGTCCGAAAGCGAAAAACCTCCGGCCCCATCAAAAATCGCCTTCAGCTGCCTCTGGAAACTGCTCGCATGAATGTTGTTCACGATTTCGGCAATGGGACCGTGCGGCGAAAAAATCACTTGCCACAAAAGGCCAACCACAATCACCGAAATGATATTCGGTACATAGAGTACGCCCTGCCAGAAACTGGGCGCTCGCACTATTTTGGAGTAAATGAAATACGCAAATATAAAACCGAGCGGGAGCTGGCCGAACACCGAAATCAATACAATATACACGTTGTTTTTGAGTGCATTCCAGAACCATGGATCGGTGAAGACACGGACATACGAAGAAAATCCGGCGAATCCCCATTTTTCTCCTCCAAACATCCTCCCGCCCGAATAGTTCGAGACCGACAACATGATCGAAAGAATGATGGGGAACGCCATGACAAGAAGATAGAGAACGAATGCCGGCATCACCATTGACCAGTATGCCCGCTTTTCTTCTCTATGGATTCTGCTCATACGAACCATAGCAACTCCAGAAATGGCTAGCGATGCATCATATCCTGCGTCCGATATGGACAGCGCTCGGGAAAGCGTTTTTACGACACTTCTTCGGCACTTTTCTTTTACAACACTTCTCCGGCACTTTTTCAGTGCCTTTGATTTTTCCAAAACAAAGCCAGGATGGCTGACCGCACGGCTGCGCGCGGCACAGCAGCATCCTGGCTCACAATTATTGATTATTTCTGGGAAGCTTTCCAGGTTTCGTACGCCTTCTGGACATCAGCAGCCACTTTTTCGGGAGTGGATGTGCCGAGCCCGATGGCAATGAGGCCGTCATTCAGAACATTGTACACCGCTGGATCGAACATGCCGTCGAACACATAGCAGGTTTTGGGATTCGCCGCATAGAACAGCGGAACCTTTGCAACGAGCGGCTCTACGTTGGCTTTGACATTCTTGCGGGTAGGAACATAGGCGCCGGTGCTATAGCGGATTGCCTGCACTTCGTCGGAGTACAGATACTTGATAAGCCGCACGGCTGCTTTCTCTTTTGCCGAACCAGCAGGAATCGATGCGGAAATTGCCCAGCCCGTGCCCGCGATCGCAGACACCACGCCAGGATTCACTTCGCCTGGGATAGCCGGGAACGGCAGCAGCGCAAAATCGGTCTCCTGTGCTGCCGGCGGAATGAGCGCTTTGCCGGATGCCTTGTCGGTAATGTAGGCACCCACTCTCCAGTCGCCATCGATGTAGATCGCAGCTTTGCCGGAAACAAAGAGTCCGGGCGCCTCGCCATAGCCGACCTGGTTATCTTCGCGGGCAATAATGCCGTCCTTGTAGAGGTTGTCTATTACTTTGAGCGAATCAACAAAGGGTTTGTCAGTGAATTTTGCCTTTCCAGCGAGAATTGCATCCACAAAGGCATTGCCAGCCATGCGCCCGAGTACCGTGGAGAACAGACATGACTGCATCGGCCAGCCATCCTTGTCCGGGAGCATAATGACATTGATACCCTTGGCTTTGAGTTTCGGCACCATTTTCTTGAGATCATCATAGGTCTTTGGAAGGTCGAATCCGTTGTCCGCAAGCAATTTCTTGTTCACATACATCACTGAGGTGTAAGTAAACGACTGCGGCAGCATGGCCATGTACTTGCCGAGCTGATTGTTCGGATCGGTCGCTGCGCCGGAGAAATCTTTGAGGAAGTCCGGACCGAGGAGCTTCGACAGATCCTTTGCAAGCTTCTTCTCATGAATGACCGCGCTGCGGGCAGTCGGCCATACATAGAACACATCCGGCAGAGTTCCCGCTGCGGCATATGCCTGCAATTTCTGGTGATACGGCTCATTGAACAGCACTTCCATATTGAGCGTGATATCAGGATTCAGCTCTTGGAATCGCTTCCAGATTGCCACATCTTCCTGATACCCCGCCTGATCTGCCTGCTGATAATTGAGCACATTCAGTGTTACTTTTTCCTGCGCCATAACACTGCCCAGTGCAATGATCAGCGCAAGGAACACAAACAATCCCTTTTTCATGGAAACCTCCTTGAATGGGCTTTTGGGCCCGCATTCCAAGACTATATGCAAGGCATTTCTGCCTATGCTCCAATCTGTTGGCCGAGCTTCGAAAGGCCGACCGCAAGCCCGGGCATGCTCCGCTCTGCCATAAGCCGCTCGAAAACCATGCCCGCCGCGCCGAATGCAACCGCTTTGTCACCCAGGCTCGAATACCGGATTTCGACATCCTTGGGAGATGGATACATCCAGTTTTCCTCGAGCCTGTGTCTCAGAATCGCCGGCAAATCGATATCCAGGGCTTCGATATCACCGCCGATATACACATGTTGAAAATCCATCGTATTGATGAGCATTGCCATGTTGCGGGCAAGTTCATCGACAGTTCTATGCAAAAGCCCACGATCGCTTCTCAGGCGCATGAGTTCTTCGCGGCTCAGCGAAAACTGCAGCTCGCCTGGACCATCACAGAAGGCACTTCGGAATTCCCCTGAATATCCATGAGCTCCCGCATGCACTCTGCCACCCAACACTACGCCGAAGCCAACACCAATGCCTCCATATCGAGTGAGCGATGTTTCATCCTGACGGTATTCAACCAGCGCAAACAGAAAATCCTTGAGCTCTTCATCTCTGTTGAAGGCAAGCTCGCCCCATGCGCAGCAATTCGCATCGTTCTCTATGAAAGCGGGAACCTTCAGTTTTCCTGCGATAGCCTTGCCAAAATCCAGGGTTTTCTGAATTCCAAGCGGAACCGAGTATTTGATTCGTCCTTTTTTCGAGTCCACCAAGCCAGCAGTGCCGACGCCAATTCCTAAAAGCAGAGAATCCCCGCAGTACTGCTTCTGCATAGAATCCACGATATCGGCAACGGTCGATGCAAAATTCTCTGGCGTGATGTGCACTTCGCCTCGCGCCGTATCGAGAATATTGCCCGCGAGATCGACAACTACCGATTCAAAAAACCCGAGCTGCAGTTCGATTCCAATAAAGCGCCCATATTCCTTGTTCACGGCAAGATAAATCGGCTTGCGGCCGCCTCTCGCGGATGCTTCACCTTCTGCTTTTTCTTCGATGAGGCCATTTTCGAGCAAATCGGCTACCTGCTTAGTGACAGTGGACTTGTCGAGCCCGAGTTTTTCGGCAAGATCGACACGGCTTATGTTCGGGTTGCGCCAGATTGCCCGAAATATCCGCGTTGCGGTACGTGTCCATTGATCACCGCGTAAAGGCATATGCCAGCTCCTATGCAAATGCTTGGCCGGATAGTTGGTTGATTTATTCAACCAATCATTGTATACCATGACAATCTTGAGTTGTCAAGAAAAATCTTTCACAATCATCAAGGAGGCAGCGTGTGGAGATTATCGATCTTACAGGAGAATGGCAGCTAATCCGGCTCGCTGACGGAAGCGTGCGGCCGATGGATGTGCCCGGCGATATCTATTCAGCTCTCATTCAATCAGGAGAACTCGAAGATCCATACTACGGCGAAAACGAGCTGAAGGCTCAGTGGCCGGGCAGAGAAGACTGGAAAATCGAGCGCAGTTTTATAATCCCGGAGCATTTCCTCCAACTTAAAACAATCCGCCTGCAGGCAGAGGTGATCGATACCATCGGCGAGGTCTATATCAACGGCAGCCTTGTGGGAATCAACAGCAACATGTTCATCGGTTTCGAAGCCAACCCCAAACCCCTGCTGCATCCTGGCGAAAACTTCATTGCCGTGATCATCCGCTCACCCGAACAGGCGGCCATCCGCGAAGCTGCCCGCCTTCCCTACCCTGTTCCTGCCTCCCTCTATCCTGTCTCATCGCCGCACCGCAACCTCATTCGCAAGGCACAGTGCATGGCTGGATGGGACTGGGGCCCCTGCCTCATGACAGGTGGTATCTACGACAGCATCAAGCTGATCGCGGCCGATGGGCCGTTCATCAAATACATCCAGACACGCACGAAAGCCATCGGACCCTTCCCTGCCGGCGGAGAAAATCGTGCTTCTGGTCCAGATTTTTCACTCGACATCTTTGCTGACATCGAAGTCCCAGAAGAAATGGATATCGAAGCAGAATTCACCCTTGCGGGGAACGACATTTCTTCCGACTACCGCCAGGTGTCGCACTATCATCTCGCGGCCGGCACACATCGCATTTCAGCCGCAATGCTGGTCAAAAAACCCAAGCTCTGGTGGCCGAACGGCCACGGCAATCCCGCGCTGTACGACCTTTTCTTAAAAACAGGGTCTGACCCCTTTTTTAGACTTTCCCACACCATGCACAAGAAAATTGGGTTCCGGGAGCTTCGAGTAGTATCAGAAGAGGACGATATCGGACGCAGTTTCAAATTCGTCGTCAATGGCAAAGATATCTTTGCAAAAGGCACAAACTGGATCCCTGCTGATGCGCTTCCCTCGCGCTGGACACGAGCGCGCATCGCAGGTCTTCTAGACTCAGCAGTGCAGGCGCATATGAATTGCCTGCGCGTGTGGGGCGGCGGCCGCTACGAAAGTGACGATTTTTACGAACTGTGCGATGAACGCGGCATTATGATCTGGCAGGACTGTATGTTCTCATGCGCGCTGTATCCATCGAGCCCCGAATTTCTTTCGAATGTCGAAGCTGAAATTACCCACCAGGTCAAGCGTCTTTCGGATCATCCAAGCATTGCCCTGTGGTGCGGCAACAATGAGGCTCTCGGCGCTATCACATGGTACGAAGAATCGAAAAAAAATCCTGCACGCTACATCGTCGACTACGATCGCCTTACGGAAGGCGTACTGGGACGGATCATCCGAGCGCTCGATCCCGACCGCTGTTTTTGGCCATCGAGCCCGTCTGCAGGGCCCAATGACTTTTCCGACAACTGGCACTCGGACGAACGCGGGGACATGCATTTCTGGTCTGTCTGGCACGAGGGCAAGCCCTTCTCGGAATACCTCACGGTCCAGCCGCGTTTCTGCTCGGAATTCGGCTTTCAGGCATTCCCTTCCATGCGTACAATCGAAAGTTTTGCGCCTCCAGAGGAAAGAAATATCAGCGCCCCAGCACTGGAAGCGCACCAGAAACACCCTCGCGGCAACAGCCTTATTCTCGACACCATGCTTCGATATTTCCGCCTCCCCAAAGGATTCCGCGAGCTTGTCTATCTGTCGCAGGTCCAGCAGGCGATGGCAATCCGCACTGCCGTCGAATATTGGCGAAGCACCATGCCTCGATGCATGGGCACGCTGTACTGGCAGCTCAACGATGTATGGCCGGCCGTAAGCTGGTCGAGCCTAAATTACGATGGCACATGGAAACTGCTCCACTATGAAGCCAGGCGATTCTATGCGCCCGTCATTCTTGCGCTCTTCATAAAGGATGGCACTATCCAGGCTCATATTATCAGCGAAATCCCCGGAGAGCACGCCGCCACCATCATTTTGCAGCTCCTTGATTTTCATGGGGAACAGCGCGGCCTGCTTTTTAAGGACAGCGTAGCAATCACAAGCAACTCGTCGCAGAGAGTCTGGCACATGCCAGTATCGGAACTGCCTTGCAAACCGGAGGAAGCCTACATTGAAGCATCCCTCGATATTCCCGACCTCGGAATCAGTACTCTTTCGGCCCTCTTCCTGACTGAGCCAAAGCGCTGCAACCTCGCGGACCCTGGCTTGGAAGTAACCCTCGCAGCCAATGCAAACGGGCAGATCGAAGCGACTGTATATGCGTCAAAAGCCCCAGCTTTCTACGTTGCTCTCGAGATTGAAGGGCTGGCTGGCCAATTCGAGGATGCCGGGTTCTATTGCGCACAAGGAGCCCAAAAAAAAGTCGCGTTTATCCAGGAAGAAAGGGGTGAGACGCGAAATTACGCATCGCTTGCGGAACAGCAGCCTCAGGCTGAAGCACATGCAATAAGCCAGACCAATGCTACATTGCAGGCCCGGCTTCGCGCATTCCATTTACAGAACAGCTTTGAACACTGAAGCGACAGTGAGATTGCGCACCCAGCGCTCCTTTGCAAGCCACCATCCGGCGACCAGCGCCTTGGGTATATCCGAAAGCTTCGCAATGCCAAAGAGAGCGACGGGACCCCAGCTCGTATATCGCGCAATGACAAAAGCTGCAGGAATAAAGAGCACATAGGTCACCCCGACATCGACGAACAACCCCATCAGTGTATCGCCTCCTGCCCGCGACACGCCGAATTGCGCATTGAGCAGACACCACAAGGGTAAATAGATCGCAATCACGAAAATAATACTGCGAGTGACGAGACGGGCCTGTTCCGACAGGTTGCCGAAAACCAGCGGAACTGCTGCTGTCGAAAGCGAAGCAAAGAGCCCCGCGGCAAGGCCGAAAAACACCGATCCTGCCATAATCCAGCGCGCCTTTGCCCTGCCTTCATCCAGTTTGCCAGCTCCAAGTGTCGAGCCAACAATGACATTCGTTGCCGTGTGAATAGCCGGAAATACCAGGAAAAACAAATTCGCTACCGACCAGCCGGCAGCCATCCCGGCAACCGTTTCCGGTCCGCCACGCCGGTTGTAGAGTGCGGTGATAATCGTTTCCGATACAACCCATGCAGTCTCCGAAAAGAACATCATCCCAGAGCGCGCCAGCACATCGGCAAAAAACTTCCCATTGATCCGGAATATGGTTTTCAGCCTGAACGCAAAAGCCGGCTTTCTTGCCTTGAGCATGACAATGAATGCAGCGATTTCGAGAAGGCGCGCAATCACGGTTGCAATGGCGGCGCCCACGACTTCCAGGCGAGGCGCACCAAGGTTTCCGTAAATGAGAAACCAGTTGCCGATGGTATTTGCAATTGCTGCGGCCGTAGAGACAAGGAGTGGCACCTTTGGTTCTCCGATATCGCGGAACGAACTACCGATCGCACCCGACAGCGCAATGGGAACGAACGAAAAGGAGACTGCCCGCATATAGCGTGCTCCTTCTGCAACTATCACCGCACCCTGTACATTATTGGAAACCATGAGCGAAAGAAGGGCTTCCGGCGCGATAAGGCACACCAAGAAATATGCTGTCGATAGTCCTGCCCCCATAACCAGCTTGAACCGGAAGGCCTGGATCATACCTTCTTGATTCTTCGCCCCCCGATGCTGAGAAAGGAAAATACCTCCTGCTATCGTGACAACATTGATTATCACCATGAAAACGAAATTCACCTGATTCGCAATATTGACGCCGGCCATTTTGGCATCGCCGAGCCCTGCCACCATAAAATTGTCCACAAGTGAAACAAGGCCGGTAACAAGGCTCTGCAGCATGACAGGAATCGCTAGGGCGAGTGCTTCGCGATAAAATGTCCAGGGGCCCAAAAGCGCCAGCGGTTTGGCAAACGGTCTCATTGTTGTGTTCGGCATAGATTTTTCTGCTTATTTGGCGATAATTGCACAGAATGCGATTCTACGCTAGCCTGCGACACGAGGCTGTGATCTCCGCCATCGATGCCAAGCTATGGGCCGATTGCTGTACGGCGGTTTGGAATCCCTCGAAAATCCTTCTATTTGACGCATCCCGACGACAACAGTATACTTTACTTACTTGTCGTTCTCGAGGCGCATGTCGCCAGAGAAAGAACTTGAAGAGTCATTCCATATAAGGAGTCTGAAACACATATGAGCGCTGAAGTCACATTGACCTCCGAAAATTTCAAGAAAGAAGTGCTTGAATCCAAAATCCCCGTCCTTGTCGATTTCTGGGCCGAATGGTGCATGCCATGCAAAATGATCGCGCCCAGCGTTGCCCAGATTGCCGAGTCTTACAAAGACAGAATCAAAGTGGGAAAACTCAATGTCGATGAACAGAGCGATCTCGCATCGCAATATGGCATCATCTCCATCCCAACACTTATTGTGTTCAAAGATGGGCAGGTAGCACGCCAGAAAGTCGGCGCAATGCCACGGCACGAAATCGAAAAGCTGTTCCTCGATCTCATTTAGATCATCGAATTGCTTCTCTAATTTGCAATTCAATTTGCAATCCCCGGGCTCTGGCTTCCACTCTCTCCAATTCCCCAGGCTTTCGCTCCATATGTTGCTAGAGAAGTGCGCACAATGGGTTTTGAGGCCGAAGGCTTCCAAAGCAATGCATTTTCCCAGAGAGGCGGTACATCGAGCCGCCAAAGCCCTGCATCCGCAAGTTCTCTCGCAAGAGCAATGAGCTTTCCCGACTCGAGCGTTCCGCTTTTTGAACTGTCAGCATAAAAAATCCCATCGACTGGAAGTGCGCCTTCCCTTTCGTACAGCGTGATTGCGCCGCTTGCATCTGGCAAGCCTCCAGCATCTGACCAGAAATCCCTGCCTTGCGCTGTTGCATCGATCCCGCTTGAAAGCCCAAGATCACTTCCTGTTTCGTTCTTTTCTTCTGCTATCCCCTCAGGCGCCATATGGAGAACAATCACTTCACCCACCTTAACCTCACAGGCAGGAAAATCGAACCGCATTGTCTTAGTCGAACTTGCCCATTGGATATACATACCACCCAGGTTGCCCGCTTTCTTTACAAGAAACTCGACATAATCGCGATGGGGTGCCTTTTTCGACGTATTCTTTGCGGTCTGAATTTCAGTCATGACCAGGCCTGCTGGCCTATCGTTGTATCCCTTGAACTGGACCTGTACCCTGGTACTATTGCCGCACATGTCCTGCACGGTTCCTGCAAGCGTCACTGCTTCGCCCGGCGATGGCTGAGGCTCGAACAGCACGTTCACTACATTCCCGGCACTCTCTGCCTGTGCGGTAAGTCTTTTCGGCTCAGCGGAAAAGCTGTCTTTGGGAACCCTGACCTGCTCGTCAAATTCGAGAACAAACTCACGCGCGCTCTCGAGCCTGGCATTTTTTATCACCGGCGGACGGACATCACCTAGCACAGCACTCTCCATCGCGGGCGGCGAACAACCTGTCAAGAGCCACATTGCCACATCCACGACCAGTACCCAGGCAAATATGCACCCATTACCAGCGGTCTTTTTCGTTCGCATCCGCTGCTTGTCCATCGCTCTTTCTCTCGACATTGAATCTCCCCCCTACTAAAAAGACGCATCGATGTTTCGATACACTTCAAATTTCATGCTTGTGAAAACGTTTTCAGTCGGATAAAATGCAAGCATCACAGAGTATGGGGATTTACTTACTTTGTGAAAATAAATATTATGCGAGGTAGTATGAATACACACGAAATCCAGGCGCTCGAGCGCAAGGCCCGCGAAATCCGCGGCTTGACTATCGAAGAAATCGGGTATCTCGGCGTAGGGCATATCGGCGGTGCTATGTCGATCGTCGATCTGCTCGTGCTGCTGTATCACAAGCACATGAACATCAACCCGCAGGATCCGGCATGGCCGGAGCGCGACATGCTCATTCTCTCGAAAGGACACGCCGGGCCGGCACTCTATGCGACGCTCGCCGATAAAGGCTATTTCCCACTTGATTGGCTTTTGACACTCAACAAGGGTGGCACCAACCTGCCCAGCCACTGCGACCG